>Ga0316205_10000109_pt1 | contig 179009 bp, 201 predicted proteins | sample 3monthpyrite_MG_FD_204941 | JGI IMG/M metagenome (GOLD analysis project Ga0316205, IMG submission 204941) | Microbial mat bacterial communities from mineral coupon in-situ incubated in ocean water Damariscotta River, Maine, United States -... | ecosystem: Environmental > Aquatic > Marine >... | reverse complement strand
CCGCTGGTCAGTGCGATGCGAACCGCTTCAGCGCGGAATTCGGGTGTGGATCTCGATGCCATTGTTGTTCTCCTTTGTGGCAAATTACCAAGTCAAAGGAGCGGAACAATTCCGTGACAGGTCCATTACCTTGAAGAAGTCTCTGATCTGCCAAGGAACAAGCACGGCGAGATTCGCTTTTCGACCGTCACCGAAATTCTCCGCCGTCCGCTCTATGCAGGGCTGATCAATGTGCCTTCATGGGGCATCAAGGACTTGCCCGGAAAGCATGAGCCTCTGGTCTCCTATGAGGTCTGGTCTAAAGCGCAAACAGTTCTCGATGGCAAAGCTCTCGCTCCGGCGCGTAAGGACATCAATGAAGACTTTCCGCTAAGGGGGTTTGTGCTTTGCGCTGATTGCGAAGAGCCCCTAACAGCATGCTGGTCGAAAAGCCGATCCGGCAAGAAACATCCATACTATCTCTGCGCGCAGCGGGGCTGTCCGTCAAAGCGCAAGTCCATCCGCCGCGCGGACATCGAGGAAGCTTTTGAGAAAGAACTGAAAGCTCTGCGTCCGAAAGCGACAATTCTGTCGCTCTGCAAGGCTATGTTCCAAGATGCCTGGGACTTGCGCGCGCGTGAGGCTGACAACATCTCCGCACGACTGAGGCAGGAGGCATCGCAGTTGCAGCTTAAGATTGACCGGCTAGTAGATCGTCTTGTCGAAGCTGATCAATCCAGCTTGGTTGCGGCTTATGAGGCTCGTATCGAGCGCCTCCAGCATGACAAGCGTCTGGCTGAGGACAGATATAAAAATGCGAGTGCTCCGTCGACCTCCTTCGAGGACACGTTCGAACACGCTCTGAGATTCCTCGCAAACCCTTGGAATATATGGCAAAGTGGCCATCTTGCGTTGCGCAGAACCGTGCTTCGGATGGTCTTTGCTGAGCCTGTAACCTACTGCCGAAAAACAGGTCTTCGAACCGCAAAAACGACCTTACCTTTCAATGCTTTAGGGGGTTTTACCGCCGCTGGGTGCGGTATGGTGGAGCATAGCGGGATCGAACCGCTGACCTCCTGCATGCCATGCAGGCGCTCTCCCAGCTGAGCTAATGCCCCATTCTTCAGGGTCGGCTGTATCCAGCCGTGCGCCGCTGATTAGGCGCTTTGCGAAACGGGATCAAGCGAAAAAGACCCCGTTGCACATTCGCGGTTTAGCTGTCGTCGTCGTCTTTCGCGACGTCGGCAATCTCTTCGAGGGGCACTGTGTCGTCGTCGTCCGCGTCGTCGTCGTCCAGCAGGTCGTCGTCCAGATCCACATCGACGTCGTCTTCGTCATCGACAACCTGGTCGTCGTCATCCGAAGCGGTTGCGGCTTTGGCCTTGGCGGTCACGGCGTCTTCTGCATCTGCGGCGATCATCCGGGTCTTGGAACTGTCGAGTTCCACCACGTCACCTGTATACGGGCTGACGATCGGATTACGGTTCATGTCGTAAAACCGTTTACCCGTGGTCGGGCAGAGGCGTTTGTTGCCCCATTCTTCCTTTGGCATCGGTAATCCTTGTCTGTCTTTCTGGCGGCTGCGCGACTGTTGCGCAGGGCGTCTGTATTGCGGCGATTCTGGGCAAGTGCCATAAGGCCGGGACGGAGTCAAAGCCTTATGGCGGTTCAGGGGAAATGGGATGTCGATACGTGTCCTGCAAGGGGATCCGGATATCGCGCTGATCTTGCGCCGTTCGGCGCGCGCGCGGCGCATGACGTTGCGAATATCGCGCTTTGACGGGCGCGTGACGCTGACGCTGCCCACTCGTGCGTCCGAACGCGAGGCACTGGCCTTTGCCGAAGAGAAACAGGCGTGGATTCGCAGGCATCTGGCGGATTGGGACGGCCATGCGTCTGTCGATCTGGGGGAAACCATCCCGGTGGAGGGCGCGATCTGCAAGATCGTTGCCGGGGCGGAGCGCGGCGTGCGGATGGGTCCCGGTGTTCTGCAGGTGCCGGGCGCACAGGCGCGTGTTCCGGCACGTGTGCTTGGGTTTCTCAAGGCGCGGGCGCGGGATCGTCTGGCCGCGGCCAGTGATCACTATGCAGCCCGGCTGGGTCGCGGGTATGCGGGCATCAGCCTGCGCGACACCCGGTCCCGCTGGGGGTCGTGTTCAAGTGCGGGCCGGTTGATGTTTTCGTGGCGTCTGATCATGGCACCACCCGAGGTTCTGGACTATGTGGCGGCCCATGAGGTCGCGCATCTGGCGCAGATGAACCATTCTGCGGCGTTCTGGTCCGAAGTCGCGCGCATTCACGGCCCCTACGAGGCGCCGCGCGGGTGGCTGCGCACATATGGCAACGATCTGCACCGGTATCGCTTTGGAGATTGACCGGATCGCCCATCTGTGATCACAAATTACCATGCAACCTGCCCTGCGCACCAAAGAGGCGTCTACCGCCGCCCATGATCGCGTTTATCGCCGTCTGCGCACACGTATCATGCACGGAGACATTCCACCCGGCAGGGCGTTGACCCTGCGCGGCATCGGCAAGCAATATGACGTGTCGATGACCCCGGCGCGCGAGGCGGTGCGGCGTCTGGTGGCGGAAGGGGCGTTGACGCTGTCGCAGTCGGGCCGGGTGTCGACACCGGAGTTGTCAAACGAACGGATCGAGGAACTGGCCGCGCTGCGTGCCCTGATCGAGGTCGAGTTGGCCACCCGTGCGCTGCCGCGGGCCCACCTTGCGCTGATCGAGCGTTTGCAGACCATCAATGGTGCTGTGGCCGAGGCTGTCGCGCATCGCGATGGGGAGAGTTATCTGCGCACCAATCTGGAGTTTCATCGCACGCTTTATCTGCGCGCGCAGGCCCCGGCGATGCTGGCCATGGCCGAGACCGTCTGGTTGCAGATGGGGCCGACCATGCGCGCGCTTTACGGACGCCTGCGCCGGACCGAACCGCCCCGGTATCACCGTCTGATCATCGCGGCGCTGCGGGCGGGTGACGAACCCGGGCTGCGGCTTGCCGTGCGTTCGGATGTTACGCAAGGTTTGAGGATGCTGGCGAGTTAGGGTCGGGACATCAAATCAACGGCTTAAGACTCTGGTAGTGCCAGGTTGCTATATGTTGCATGGACCAAGGGGATGGCCATGCATTGGGACGACTTTTCCGTATTCGACCATTTGAAGCATTTCATTTTCGTGCTGGTGCCGGATGAAGACGGTCTGCCGGTTTACCAGTTCCTGAACAGGAGCGGGCGCGCGCGTCTCGACAAGGGGCGAGACGATATTGTCGGGCGTCCGGCGCACGAGGTCTTCAGCGGGCGCGCGGCACGGTCCGTTTATCGCCGCCAATGCGAGGTTTGGGCCGACGCGGTCGAGGCGGAGTACGACATCGCATTGCCAATCGGTGGCGACACGATCTGGTGCCGGACAAATATCGTTCCGGTCTTTGATGCCGCGGGCAGGTTGACCCACATGATCGGAACGACCCGGGACATCACGCCCGAGCGCACCGCATTGCACGCCCAGGTGCTTGGCTCTGCCGCCGCGCAGGATCTGGAAGACCTGATCTGCATGGCGGCGCACGATCTGCGCAGTCCGCTCAGCACCCTCAAGACGCTGGCGGGCATGATGCGCAAGGATTTCGTGGATCACGGGGATGGCAAAACGGCATTGATCGACATGATCGACTCGGTCTCGGACCGGGCGTTGTCGGTGGTGTCGGACATCATGGGGCAGGCGATGGCGCTGGGCCCGGACCGTGAATTCGCCGACTTTGACCTTGGCGGCATGTGTGACGATGTGATGGTGATGCTGGACCCGACCAGCGCGCACAGCGTGTCGTATCCGCGTCTCGGGGTTCAGGCCGAATACACCGTGGTGCATATCATTCTGTGCAATCTGATCGACAACGCGCTCAGGCATTCGGGCCGGACGGTCGCCGAAATTTCGATCGACCTAACGCCGATGAACGCGGAACGCCTGCTGTTTACGGTGCGCGACAATGGCGTTGGATTTGGTGGCAAGACGCTTGCCGGGCAGGGCCGGTCAAATGACGCGGCGTTTGGGGAATTCGGGCTTTTGGGTGTGAAACGGCTGGTGCGCTCGCGCGGGGGGCGGCTGATCCTGGGCACGCCTGCGTCGGGTCGGGGTGCCGAAGTGCAGGTGGAGTTGCCCGGTCGCATCCCGGAACGCCAAATCAGGTCTGAACCGGCATTGCGCGCCAGTTAGGGTTCTGGCCCTGAGTTCAGGCCGCAAGGCCGGTCTGGCCGAGGTCCATGAATTTCTTGCGCCGCTGTGCAATCAGCGCACCGGCGTCCATCCCGTCCATCTCTTTCAGCATACCCGCGATGGTGTGGCTGACCGATGTCATGGTTTTAGAGGCAAAGCGATGCGCCCCGCCCAATGCCTCGGGAATGATCCGGTCAATCACGCCCAGTTTCCTGAGGTCCTGCGCGGTCAGGCGCAGCGCCTCGGCCGCTTCGCGCATCTTTTCGGAATCCTTCCACAGGATCGAGGCGCAGCCTTCGGGGCTGATCACCGAGTACACCGAGTGTTCGAGCATGGCGACCTTGTTGGCGGTGGCAAAGGCGACCGCCCCGCCCGATCCGCCCTCGCCGATGATGACAGCGGCGATGGGCACGCCGATCTGCAGGCATTTTTCGGTCGAGCGTGCGATGGCCTCTGACTGACCGCGTTCTTCGGCGCCTTTGCCGGGATAGGCGCCGGGTGTGTCCACCAGCGTGATCAGGGGCAGGCCAAAGCGGTCTGCGATGTCCATCAGGCGGATGGCCTTGCGATACCCTTCGGGCCGGGCCATGCCGAAATTCCGCGCGATGCGGGATTTGGTGTCGTTGCCCTTTTCATGGCCCAGAACCACGACCGGGCGGTCATTGAACCGCGCCAGACCGCCCATCACCGCGTGGTCGTCCGCGAAATTCCGGTCACCGGCCAGCGGTGTGTATTCGGTGAACAGCGCGTCGATATAGTCGATGCAGTGCGGCCTGTCGGGGTGCCGGGCCACCTGGCATTTGCGCCAGGGCGACAGGCTTTTGTAAAGATCCTGCAGCATGGTCGCCGCCTTGGCGTCGAGTGCGGCAGCCTCGTCCGCGACATCCATATCCTCGTTTTGGCGACCGAGCGCGCGCAGTTCTTCTGCCTTGCCTTCGATCTCTGCCAGCGGCTTTTCGAATTCCAGATACTGCGTCACGCGCGCACTCCCGATGCGGTTTGACGCTATATGGCCGGAGGGAGCGGCATTTGCAATGTTCAGGGAAAGACGACCGGGTAAAGTGATGCAACAAGCAGCACTGCCATGCTCCGGTTGAATGCGCGCAGCCGGGTTGCGTTGGTCAAAAGGCGGGCCATTTGCTGGCCCAGCAGGGTCCAGGCGCTGACCGAGGGCAGGTTGATCGCGCCGAACACCAGCGCCACCAGTGCGATGGCGGGCAGGGTGGTGTCGGCGGTGTAGACGGTCACGGCCGTCAGTGCCATGCTCCACGCCTTTGGGTTGACCCATTGAAAGGCTGCCGCCTGCAGGAAAGTCATTGGCGTGCCCTTGCCCTGTGCGGTCTGCACGGGCGCGGCATTTGCGATTTTCCAGGCCAGAAACAGCAGGTACATGACCGACACGGTTTTGAGGCTCCGGTGGCTGACGGGGTAGGCGTCAAACACCTGCACAAGGCCCGCGCCCACCAGCAGGACCATGACGCAAAAGCCGACGCCGATCCCGAGCATGTGCGGGATCGAGCGGCGGAAGCCGAAAATGGCCCCCGACGCCATCAGCATCAGGTTGTTCGGCCCCGGTGTGATCGAACTGACAAGGGCAAAGACCGCGAGTGCGGGGACAAGATCAAAGGTCATGCGCAACAAATGGCATTTCAGCCGCGGCATTAAGTTGCAAAGTTGCGGAAATTTTCCCTATTCTTGCAATGAATGAGTGAAATTGACCAGATTAGTGAAAGAATTTTGCGTGAGTTGAGCCGGGACGGGCGCCTGAGCAATATCGCGCTGGCCGAACGTGTCGGTCTGTCGCCGTCTGCCTGTTTGCGCCGGGTTCAGGATCTGGAGCGGCGTGGCATCATTGCGGGCTACCGCGCGGTGCTGGACCGGGCCAGGCTGGGCGCCGGTTTTGTCGCCTATATCGGCGTCGGGTTGAGCGCGCATTCCAAGGCCAGTCAGCACGCCTTTGAGCGCGCCATTTCGCGCGCACCCGAGGTGCGGGAATGTCATAACATCACCGGCACGATCGAATATCTGCTGCGGGTCGAATGTGCGGATATTGCCGCATACAAGGCGTTTCACACGGATATGCTGGGGGCGCTGCCGCATGTGAACAGCATCACGTCCTATGTGGTGATGGGATCGCCCAAGGATGAGCGGGCGTGAGGGATGCGCGGTCGGGAACGAGGGGCCAGCCCCTCGCGCTCCCCGGGATTTTTTCAATCAGAGAACAGGGGCGCGTTGCGCTGATGTCGTGTTGGAGCGCGCAGGCGGGTTATTGTGCTGCCTGGGTGGAGATGGTTGCGAAGATCGTGTCAAGTTCATCCGCGAGCCGGGCGAGTTCGGGGCCTGCCTCTTGCATGTAGGGGGCAAAGACGGTCGATGGCCTTTTGTAGCTGAGTGTCGCCGTGCCGTCCGTGTTTTCGGTCACGTACATTCTGACGGGGGCCTCGATCATCGCGGGCGTTGACAGGTTCAGGATGTTGACGGCGTAGACGTTGTTGAACAGGCCGATCACCCGGTTGCCGGGGATGGTGATGCCACGGTTTGCGGCCGCGCCCGTGGGTCCGGCCTGGGTGACGACACCCATGCTGTTGGCGCTGGCCGCAGATTTTACCGCGTCGATCAGTGTGTCGTAGTCTTTGTCCGTGGCGATGACGGACCAGCCGTCGCGCGGCGCCATCTGGGCCTGGGCGATCGGGGTGACAAGTATCAGGACTAGGGTGGCAAGCAGGCGGGTCATGCAAAGGCTCCGGCAAATGATGTGCGCACAGGGAAACATGTGAGCAGGGAGTTGCCCAATCACGTCTGTGTGCATGGCGTTGGCGCGGCACTGTTGATAACGCTGCGGTCATGAAAAGAATTCTCATGACTCTGGTTCTGCTGACGCTGGCCGCCTGTTCCACGCCGGAGCCGACAGCGGCACCGTCTTCGATCCCGCTTTATCCGAATGAAACGCCGCAATTGCGTGCCCAGATAGAAGCCGCGGCGGCGGAGAATGACATTCCGGTCGCGCTTGTGCATCGTGTGGTCATTCGCGAAAGCACGCACCGTCCCGAGGCGCGCAACGGGCCCTATTACGGGCTGATGCAGATCCTGCCTGCCACGGCGCGCAGCATGGGGTTTCGCGGTGAGCCGCGCGATTTGCTCGATGCCGAGACCAACCTGAAATACGCGACCCGTTATCTGCGCGGTGCGTGGCTGGTGTCGGACGGGGATATGGATGCGGCGGTGATGTGGTACGCGCGCGGCTATTACTATGAGGCCAAGCGGCGCGGGCTGGTCGCGGAAACCGGCGTCGACGGGCGCAAGGTCTGGCCGTCGTAAGGCCAGGCGGTGGCGGCTGAAATCTGCGCCACGCGCCGCTGGGTTCAGCCTGCGATCATCTCGGACTGGCGCACGATGACTTCGGCCTGTTTGATCGACGCGATGTCCACGAGGCGGCCCTTGTAGACGGTTGCGCCTTCGCCCCTTTCCTTTGCCTCTTGCATGGCTGCGAGGATTTCGCGTGCTTCGGCGACGGATTCGTCTGATGGGGTGAAGACGTCGTTTGCAATTGCAACCTGTTTGGGGTGGATCGCCCATTTGCCGACCATGCCGAGTGTGGCCGAGCGGCGTGCCTGTGCGCGAAATCCGTCATCATCCGAGAAGTCGCCAAAGGGTCCGTCGACGGGCAACACCCCATGGGTGCGACAGGCGGCCACGATGGCGGCCTGTGCCCAGTGCCAGGGGTCGGACCAGTGTTTTTCCCCCGCGTGCAGCATGTAGTAGTTTTCCTGTGTGCCCCCGATTCCGGTGGTCTGCATCCCCATAGAGGCGGCGAAATCGGCGGCCCCGAGGCTCATCGCGGCAAGGCGGGGGGAGGCGGCGGCGATCTGCTGGACATGACTGAGCCCTGCGGCGGATTCGATGATCACTTCGAACTGGATGGTTTTGCTGCGTCCCTTTGCGGCCTCGATGGAGGACACAAGTGCGTCGACCGCGTAGATGTCGGCGGCATTGCCCACTTTGGGGATCATGATCTGGTCAAGCCTGCCGGACGCCTGTTCCAGCAGGTCGACCACGTCGCGGTACCAGTAAGGCGTGTCGAGGCCATTGATGCGCACCGACAGGGTTTTGGACCCCCAGTCGATATCGTGGGTCGCCTGAATGATGTTGGCACGCGCGCTGTCCTTATCCGACGGGGCCACGGAATCCTCGAGATCGAGGTTGATCACGTCCGCCGCCGAGGCCGCCATCTTTTCAAAGATCGCGGGCCGTGATCCGGGGCCGAACAGTTGGCAGCGGTTGGGGCGGGCCGGGGGAGTGGGTTGCAGGCGGAACGACATCATGCGGCCTTTCGGAAAGATTGTTGCGTGTGATTTGCCCCACCAGTTATTAAATTACACACCTCTCCACAACCCGGATTGTGCACGTGCAGCATCCGTGTTGTTGAGGGCCGAATTTGTCCCATGAGACCGCGATGGAGTGTATCGGCGACAGTTTTGTGCGCAAATCCGGGCCAATATGCCGGATTTGCACTGCTTTTGGCGGGAAACTGAGTCATTTAGGATCAACGGACCTCGACAGAAAGACACTCCATGATTCAGACACCTTACCTTTTGTTTCTGGGCGACGCACCGGATCACCTTGCCGCCAAAGTGGCCCAGGGGATCACCGACTGGCGGCCCGAGAATGCCGTGGGCCAGTTCCGCCTGCCCGGATGCGGGGCGGATATGGGCCTGACGGACATGACGCTGGAACAGGGTCTGGCCGCCGGTGCCAAGACGCTGGTCATCGGCGTGGCCAACCGTGGCGGCGTGATTTCAGCCGAGTGGAAGGTGGTTTTGGTCGAGGCCCTGAAGATGGGCTATGATCTGGCGGCGGGCCTGCACAACCTTTTGCGTGACGAAAACGAGTTGCAGTCGGCGGCCAAGGTGAATGGCGGGACGTTGCATGATGTGCGTGTGCCGACAGTGGCCTATCCCATTGCAAATGGCATCAAGCGGTCGGGCAAGCGTGCTTTGGCGATTGGCACCGACTGTTCCTGTGGCAAGATGTATACGGCCATGTCGATGGATGCCGAAATGCAGGCGCGGGGTATGAAATCCAGTTTTCGCGCGACCGGCCAGACCGGCATTCTGATCACCGGCAAGGGGGTGCCTCTGGATGCGGTGATTGCGGATTTCATGGCTGGCGCGGTCGAGTACCTGACCCCGGATAACGACCCCGATCACTGGGACCATATCGAGGGGCAGGGGAGCCTGTTTCACGTATCCTATTCCGGTGTCACCCTTGCGCTGATCCATGGCGGTCAGCCTGATGCGCTGGTGCTGTGCCATGAGCCGACGCGCACCCATATGCGGGGATTGCCGCATTTCGGTCTGCCATCTCTTGAGACCCTGCGCGATACCGCGCTGCCCATGGCCCGGCTGGCGAACCCGGCCTGTCAGGTCACGGGTGTGTCTGTGAACACCAAGGCGCTGGATGAGGCCGCGGCCCATGCCTGTCTGCAGGAGATCGAAGACCGCATGAACATTCCGGCAACGGACCCTTATCGTTTCGGGGCGGGCAAATTGATCGACGCCCTTGCGGATTTGTGAGTGCGCGGGTGATGCACCGGCCCTTCGGGGGTGGTTTTGTTGGCGAAATGAAGGTGGATCATGCGCATTGAAGTGAGCCGCGATGTGTTTCGGCTGGCCCAGGTGTTCACCATTTCGCGCGGGTCGCGGACCGAGGCGCAGGTGTTGAGCGTGACCCTCAGCGATGGGGCGCATCGGGGTTGGGGCGAATGTGTCCCATATGCGCGCTATGGTGAGACATTGGAGTCGGTGACCGACGAGATTGCCGGGTTGCCCGCAGATTTCACCCGGCACGACCTGTATGATCTGTTGCCTGCCGGTGCCGCGCGCAATGCGGTGGATTGTGCGCTTTGGGATCTTGAGTGCAAGCGGGCGGGCAAGCGGGCGTGGGATCTGGCCGGACTGGCCGCGCCGGGGCCGGAGATCACCGCCTATACCCTGTCGCTGGACACGCCGGAGGCGATGCAGGAACAGGCGGTGCGGCACAGCCATCGCCCGTTGCTCAAGATCAAGCTGGGCACGCCGGATGACATGCCCCGCCTTGAGGCCGTTCGTGCGGGCGCGCCCGCCTCCCGCATTATCGTGGATGCGAACGAGGGCTGGTCGGCACAGGTTTATGCCAATCTGGCCCCGCATCTGCTGCGTCTGGGCGTGGACCTCGTGGAACAGCCCTTGCCTGCGGGCGAGGATGACGCGCTGATCGGGATGGAGCGGCCGGTACCGGTCTGCGCCGATGAATCCTGCCATGACCGGGCCAGTCTGCCCGGTCTCAGGGGCAAATATGACGTGGTGAATATCAAACTGGACAAGACCGGCGGGTTGACCGAGGCACTTGCCTTGCGCGATGCGGCGCGCGCCGAAGGCTATGGTGTGATGGTCGGGTGCATGGTGGGATCGTCCCTGGCCATGGCCCCGGCGACACTGGTGGCGCAGGGCGCGGCGGTGGTGGACCTTGACGGCCCGCTGCTCTTGGCCGAAGACCGCGACACGCCTTTGATTTTTGATGACGCCGGGGTGCACCCGCCCCGCGCAGAGCTTTGGGGATGACCATGCGCACAGTTTACGTGAACGGCGACTACCTGCCGGAGAATGAGGCCAAGGTGTCGATCTTTGACCGCGGCTTTTTGATGGCGGACGGGGTTTACGAGGTGACCTCCGTTCTGAATGGCAAGCTGATCGACTTTGACGGTCATGCCGTGCGGTTGCAGCGGTCGCTGGACGAGTTGGACATGGCGAACCCGATCAGCAAGGACGATCTGCTGGAGGTGCACCGCGAATTGGTGCGTCTGAACGGGATCGAAGAGGGGATGATCTATCTTCAGATCACGCGCGGTGCGCCGAGCGATCGCGACTTTGCCTTTCCCGACCCCGAGACGACTGCGCCGACCATCGTGCTGTTCACCCAGAACAAGCCCGGCCTTGCCGACAATCCGGCCGCCAAGAAGGGTATGAAGGTCATCAGCATCGACGATATCCGCTGGGGCCGCCGTGACATCAAGACGGTGCAGTTGCTGTACCCGTCCATGGGCAAGATGATGGCCAAAAAGGCGGGCGTGGACGATGCCTGGATGGTGCAGGACGGCTTTGTGACCGAGGGCACGTCCAACAACGCCTATATCGTGAAGGGCAACAAGATCATCACGCGCGCCGCGTCGCCGGACATTCTCAAGGGAATCACGCGCACGGCTGTTCTGCGCTTTGCCCGTGAGGCGCAGATGGAGGTCGAGGAGCGCAACTTTACCATTGAAGAGGCGCGTGAGGCGGATGAGGCGTTTATCACCTCTGCCAGCACATTCGTGATGCCTGTGGTCGAGATTGACGGCGTGGCGCTGGGCGATGGCACGCCGGGCCGTGTCGCCCCGCGCTTGCGCGAGATTTATCTGGAGGAGAGCCGCAAGGCCGCCATATGACGGGTGATCAGGTGATGCGCGCCGCGCGCGCTGTCGCCATGACCGGGGGCCGGATTTGCCTTGAATATCGGGTGCTCAGGCCCCATTTGAGAATGTAAATCATATTTACTTTGAGGGACAATGAAAATGGATGAACAGCTGATTCTAAGCCTGCTGAGCGAAAACCTGATCCTGATCCTTGGCGCGCTGTTCTTGTTGCTGTGCCTGTTTCTGGGTGTGCGGATCGTGCCGCAAAGCGAGAAATATGTGGTGGAACGCTTTGGCCGGCTGCATTCCGTGCTTGGCCCCGGCATCAACTTTATCATCCCCTTCATGGACGTTGTCCGCCACAAGGTATCGGTTCTGGAACGCCAGTTGCCGAATGAAAGTCAGGATGCCATCACCTCCGACAACGCGCTGGTGCAGGTTGAAACCAGTGTGTTTTATCGCGTGACCGAGCCTGAGCGGACGGTTTACCGCATCCGCGACGTGGATGGGGCCGTGCAGACCACCATCGCGGGCATTGTGCGGTCCGAGATCGGCAAGATGGAACTGGATGAGGTGCAGTCAAACCGCTCGCAGCTGATCGGAGAGATCAAGATACTGGTCGAAGAGGCGGTGACTGACTGGGGGATCGAGGTGACACGTGCCGAGATCCTTGACGTCAACCTGGATGTCGCCACCCGCGAGGCGATGTTGCAACAGTTGAATGCGGAACGTGCGCGGCGTGCGTCGGTGACCGAAGCCGAAGGCCACAAACGGGCAACTGAACTGAATGCGGATGCCGAGCTTTATGCGGCTGAACAGGCGGCCAAGGCGCGTCGGGTTACGGCGGATGCAGAAGCCTATGCCACGCAGGTGGTGGCCGAGGCCATCAACACCCACGGCATTGAATCCGCACAGTATCAGGTGGCCTTGAAGCAGGTCGAGGCCGTGACCGAAATCGCGCGCGGCGACGGGCAGCAAACCGTCATTTTGCCGGCAAGTGCGATGGACGCCTTTGGCGAGGCATTTGCGATGCTGACCGGAAGGGGCAGGAAATGAACGCGGTGTGGGCCTTGTGGTGGGTGTGGATCGTGGCCGCACTTGTGCTGAGCATCGTCGAAGTGTTCGTGCCCGCCTTTGTGTTTCTCGGCATGGCTGTCGGGGCGGTGGTGGTCGGCGTCGGGCTGGCCTTTGGTCTGCTGGGCTGGATCGCGACACTGCCGGTGTTGCTGATGATCTTTGCGGTGGCCTCGGTCATTGCGGCCCTTGTCCTGCGATCCGTCATTGGTGTGCGTCGCGGTCAGGTCAAGAAATGGGACCGCGACATAAACGAGTGATTGGGAGCTTCCCTCACCCCTTCTTTTCGACGTTTTCAGCGAATGAGGTTTTGAACGCCTCTTGCTGGGCGGGGGTTGCGTCCGTCTGATACTTGGCTTTCCAGGCGTCCATGCTCATGCCGTAAAACGCCTCGCGCCCTTCGTCCTTGGTCATTTCGATGCCCTTTTCGGCGGCGGCCTCCTGATACCAGCGCGACAGGCAGTTGCGGCAAAAGCCTGCCAGGTTCATCATGTCGATGTTCTGGACGTCCGTGCGATCCTGCATCAGGTGCTGGCGCAGGCGGCGATAGGCGGCGGCTTCGAGTTCGAGTTGGGTTTGCGGGTCCATATGTGTGCCTCTTTTGGTGCGGGTGACCGGGGTGCTGACGTCGCCATTGTCACCGGGACAAATGGCGCGTCAATGGCACCCTCCGCAGTTTGTCCGGCGGGATGATTGTGGATCAGAGATTGGCGTCCTTGCGGGCGGCATCAAGATAGGGGGCGAGCCAGGTGCCCCAGTGCTGTTGTTGCGCGGGGTCGCGGATCAGGTCGTGGCGCAGTTCCAGCAGCGCATTGGGCCGTCCGTGTTGCAGGGCATGTTTGTCGATGGCGTCGCCCGGCAGGTGCCCGCCATAGGGTTCGTTGTCGCCGACCGGGCTGTCGAGGTCCGCTTGCAGCCGTGCGATCAGGGGATCGGCAAAGCGGCGGTCCGCGGCAGAGAGCACGCCGACCTTCCAGGGGCGAAGGGGGCGGCCGTTGAGTTGCGGGGTAAAGCTGTGCACCGAGACGATGGCGACGCCGGGCCGCGCGGTGAGTTTTGCCAGCGCGTCGTGATAGGGGCGGTAGAGGTGATCGATTCGCAACCGTCGGTCTGCATCCGTGATGCGTCGATTGCCGGGAATCACCGTGCCGTCATAAAGCGGCATGATCAGCGTGGGATCATCCAGCCCGCGGTTCGGATCAATCACCAGTCGGGAAAAGTTGGACCAGATCACCGGCGCATCCAGCACCGCACCAAGCGCCAGGGCCACCCCGAGCGCGCCGACGTCATAGGCGATGTGGCGCCCCATGTCCGTGTCCGGCAGTCCCAGCGCACCGCCTGCGACGAAGTCGGGCACTGTGTTGGTGGCGTGATCGCATGTGATGATCCACGGACCTTGCCGGTCTGGACCATGGATCGAAAAAGCGGAGTATGTCATAAGAGGTGGTTCCATGTTGGCGCCACGTTTAGGCCAGTTGCTTCGGAATGTGAATTGAGCAATAACCGCGTCTGTTAGCGGTACCACAAAAAGGCTTTGGACCATGAAACGCATGCGCAACGTAAAAATCGTGGCCACTTTGGGCCCGGCATCGGATAATTACGACATGATCCGGGCACTGCACGAAGCGGGTGCGGACGTGTTTCGTCTGAACATGTCCCATGGCAGCCACGATGAGATAGCCAAGAAACATGCCATCATCCGGCAGGTCGAAAAGGACACCGGGTCGACGATTGCGATTCTTGCGGACCTTCAGGGCCCCAAGCTGCGTGTCGGCGTGTTTGCCGGTGACAGCGAGATGCTGGAAGAGGGTGCGAAATTCCGCCTTGATCTGGACACGGCGGATGGCGACAGCGCCCGCGTGTGTCTGCCGCATCCCGAGATTTTTGCCGCCCTTGAGCCGGGCAAGTCGCTGTTGGTGAATGACGGCAAGATTCGTCTGAAGGTCGAAGACTGCGGCGCTGATTTCGCCGACTGTGTGGTGATCGCCGGGGGGGTCATTTCCAACCGCAAGGGTGTGAACGTGCCTGACGTGGAACTGCCGCTGGCGGCCTTGTCCGAAAAGGACCGCGCCGATCTGGAGTTTACCGCCAATCTGGGCGTCGACTGGATGGCGCTGAGTTTCGTGCAGCGCGCTGCCGACGTGGAAGAGGCCCGTGCGCTGGTCAAGGGCCGTGCGGCGATCCTGTCCAAGATCGAAAAGCCCAATGCCGTGGAACGGTTTGACGCCATTCTGGCGGCCAGCGATGGCATCATGGTGGCCCGTGGCGATCTGGGCGTCGAACTGCCCGTGCAGAACGTACCCCCCATCCAGAAACGTCTGGTGCGCAGGTGCCGCAACGCGGCCAAACCCGTGATCGTGGCCACCCAGATGCTGGAAAGCATGATCGAAAGCCCGATGCCGACCCGCGCCGAGGTCAGCGACGTCGCCACCGCCATCTATGAAGGTGCGGATGCCGTGATGCTGAGCGCGGAAAGTGCCGCCGGCAGCTATCCCGTCGAAGCGGTGACCACGATGGACAAGGTCGCCGCCGAGGTCGAACAGGACCCGACCTATACCCAGATCATCGAGGCCAGCCGCACGGCCAATCGCAGTTCCGTTGCGGATGGCATCGTCGCCGCCGCGCGCGAGATCGCGGAAACCACCAACATCAAGGCCATCTGTTGCTTTACGCAAAGCGGCACAACGGCGCTGCTTGTTGCGCGGGAACGGCCCCGCGTGCCCATCATCGCGCTTACCCCATTGACCGGCACCGCGCGGCGCCTCGCGTTGAGCTGGGGGTGCAATTGTGTCGTCACGGAGACCATGGAGCGATTCAAGGGCGCCGTGGTCAGCGCCGCCAAGGCCGCGTTGGAAGGTGGTTTCGCCACATCCGAGGATCAGATCGTGGTGACGGCGGGTGTTCCGTTCAATGTCACGGGAACCACAAACATTCTGCGCGTCGCCCCCTGCGATGAACGTTTGATTTTCGCAACCGATCCAGAGTAACTTTCCCATGGGTAAAGTTGAGGTCTGTCCGTGACGCCGGATATGTATTTGGTACTTGGCATTCTGATAGCCGGGTTTTCAATTCCATCGATATTGTCGGCGGTGTCTGACGGGCGCGCGCCGCGCGCGTCCGCGATCACCATCCTGATTGCCGGTGGGTTGATCCTGTTGGCGATGCAGACGCAGCCGGGCGGATATACCCTGCAGGAGATCCCGGATGTGTTTGTGCGTGTGATTGCCCCGTTCATCTCTTAGGCGTGGCGGCGATACCCGCCACCGGGCCGTCCATTCACAATCATCCATTTCGCTATGGCCTGGCGTGCAGAAATGGCTTGCACTTGTGCCACCATCATCCTATCTGGCGGCTTCGCTATGCGCGTCCGGCCCATGTGGCATGCCGAGTCGCGCGATGACCGAACTCGAACTATGGAGACGGAAATGCCCAAGATGAAGACCAAGTCGAGCGCCAAGAAGCGCTTTAAAGTGACAGCGACCGGCAAGGTCCTGGCAGGTCAGGCCGGCAAACGCCACGGCATGATCAAACGCACCCGCAAATTCATCCGTGACGCCCGTGGCACCACGACCCTGTCGGCCCCCGACGCCAAAATCGTCAAGGGCTTTATGCCCTACGACCGCTGATAGGAGGATAGACACATGTCCCGTACCAAAGGTGGAACAGTCGCCCACGCCCGTCACAAGAAGGTCATCAAGGCAGCCAAAGGTTACTATGGCCGCCGCAAGAGCACCTTCAAGGTCGCACGCCAGGCCGTCGACAAGGCGAACCAGTACGCAACCCGCGACCGTCACAATCGCAAGCGCAGCTTCCGCGCGCTGTGGATCCAGCGGATCAACGCCGCTGTGCGCGCCCATGACGAGGCCCTGACATACAGCCGTTTCATCAACGGCCTGTCACTGGCGGGCATCGAAGTGGACCGCAAGGTTCTGGCCGATCTGGCCGTCAATGAACCCGAGGCATTTGCCGCCATCGTGGATCAGGCCAAGGGCGCATTGCCCGCGTAACCCTGCATCATACCGAATTGAAAAAGCCGCTCCTATCCCGGAGCGGCTTTTTTTGTGGGCATTCGTTTGGTGTCTCTTGTGACCCTTGCGCACGAGGTGCGCCGCGCTTGCACGGGATCAGTTGTCGCCGATGGGTTGGGGTGTTGATCCGCTTCGCGGTGCCAGCGCGAATTGCACGCGGCGGTTGACCGCCTCGCCCGACACGGTGCCGGACAGGTTGATGGGCCGTTTTGCGCCAAACCCAAGGGGCTGCATGGCGGAGATGTCGAACCCTTCGTGTTCCAGTTGATCAATCACCGAACGGGCCCGCAGCCAGCTGAGGTCCATGTTCAGCTGTGCGCTGCCGCGACGATCCGAGTGGCCCTCGACGATCACCGCGACTTCGTCGCAGGTTTTGACTGCTGTCGCGATGTTGCGCGCGCGGATCATGTCTGCCTCGGAGGGTTCGTCACTGCCCAGCGGAAAGTTGACCGTGGTGATTTTGACCAGCGTCTCGAGGTAGTCAACGCAGCTGGGCACCCTGTAGCGATGCGCCGCACCCAGGCCAAGTTGGGTTGGTGTAACTGCCGCGACTTCGATTGTCCGGGCTGTGACTGGTTCCGCAGCGACCTCGGGCACCGGTGCCGCCTCTGGCGCCGCGGCACCCACTGGCACGGCAGGCGCGGGTGTTGGTGCGGGTGTCGCGGCAACCGTCTGAAGCAAGCTGACTTGCTGGCGCGCGACCTGATTGCCGGGATCGGGATACGCTGGTTCCAGAAGCGCGCGCGCTGTCGCAAGGGCGGCTGCGTCTGTCCGGCTGGATTGCGACACCAGAAGCGTGGTGGTGACCACCAGCCCGGTGAACATCGTCAGGAAAAGTACCGCCGCCCCCGCAATGGCCCATTTCGGGATGGATTCGCGTTTTGGCGGCGCAAACTCCGCCTGCCGGGGTGGATATCCCCCCGGTGTGTTCAACGTCAGTTTCGCCATTGCGCTGTCCCCCAGACCCGTCAATGCAGTCCACCGGATGACAGTCCTGGGCCACGTCTCAAAATTAGCCGCACACATATGGCAGTTGTGCAGGCCCGACCATCTATCCGTTGTGCGGACACAAACATATCGCGGATCAATTCTCAACAGTGTCAACATACGGTAGCTTCTTTTTTTCGAATTTGGAGCCGATTTGCCGACGGATGCGTATGCCACAGGTTGAAAAGCGGGTGATGGCTTGCACTGTGTTGGTTGAAAGACTACTCCGCCTCAGAGCCGGAGCGGAGCCGACACGATGGATGATCTCAAAGCGAAATACCTGACCCGGATTGCGGATGCCGCAGACGAGGCCGCCCTGGAAGCGATCCGCCTTGCCGCCGTCGGCAAGAAAGGTGAAGTCGCGCTCAAGATGCGCGAACTGGGTCGCATGACCCCCGAGGAACGCCAGGTGGCGGGTCCGGCGCTCAATGCCCTCAAGGACGAGATCAACAGCGCACTTGCCGCGAAAAAGGCGGCACTGGCCGATGCCGCGCTGGATGCACGTCTGCGCAGCGAGTGGCTGGATGTGACCCTGCCGACGCGCAATCGCCGTCAGGGCACGATCCACCCGATCAGCCAGGTCAGCGAAGAAGTCACTGCCATTTTCGCCGAGATGGGGTTTGCCGTTGCCGAAGGCCCGCGCATCGACACCGATTGGTACAACTTTGACGCCCTGAACATCCCCGGTCACCACCCTGCGCGGGCCGAGATGGACACGTTCTACATGCACCGCGCGGATGGCGACAATCGCCCGCCGCACGTGCTGCGAACGCACACGTCCCCGGTGCAGATCCGGTCGATGGAGAAAACCGGCGCGCCGACCCGCATCATCTGTCCCGGCGGCGTGTACCGCGCCGATTACGACCAGACGCACACCCCGATGTTCCATCAGGTCGAGGGCCTTGCGATTGATCGCGATATCTCGATGGCCAACCTCAAGTGGGTTCTCGAAGAGTTCGTGAAATCCTATTTCGAGGTGGATGGCGTCGATCTGCGTTTCCGCGCATCGCACTTTCCGTTCACCGAGCCTTCGGCCGAGGTGGACATTCGCTGTTCCTGGGAAGGTGGCACGCTGAAAGTGGGGACGGGTGACGACTGGCTGGAAATCCTCGGCTCCGGCATGGTGCATCCCAAGGTCTTGCAGGCCGGTGGCATTGATCCTGACGAGTGGCAGGGCTTTGCCTTTGGGATGGGTATCGACCGGATCGCGATGCTGAAATACGGCATCCCCGATCTGCGCGCCTTCTTTGACAGCGACTTGCGCTGGCTGCGTCATTATGGGTTTGCAGCACTTGATGTGCCGACCCTGCATGGCGGCCTGAGCCGGTAGGCTGCCTGGGTGTCGCGTGTCGCCGTATCCGTTTGCCGATTGCCGGGCGTTGACCACGATAATTTGACGTGACACCGGCGCACGGTTCCGTAGCGTCGCGCATATGAAACAGTTGTTCTGCATGATCGCCCTGATCTGGGCCCTGCCTGCCGGTGCCACGGATCCGTCGAAACGCGATTGCCAGTTGGATGTGCCTTGCGAACTGGGAGAGCGATCCTATCACGTGAAGGAACCGGATGGTTGGGACGGGGTCACCCCGTTGCCGGTTCTGATCCATTTCCACGGCTGGCAACGCACCGGGGCCCTGCCGGTGCAGCATCAGCGAATCTCTGGTGCGACGCGGCGGCGCGGTGTGCTGCTGGTCGCGCCCAACGGACGCGGCGGGACATGGAACATGTGGTCACCCGAGACCGAAGATGTCCAGTTTGCCGCCGATGTGCTGGAAGATGTGGCCCGCCGCTATCCCATTGACCGGGAAAACATATTTCTGTCCGGCTATTCCTATGGCTCGATCATGGCATGGCGCGTGGCCTGCGATCGCGGCACGCGGATGAACGTGCGCGCGCTGTTGAGCATTTCCGGCACGTTGCGCCAGACCGACACCTGCGCCGAGGCGCCGCGCGAGGTGCGCCATGTGCATGGTCTGAAGGACAACGTGCTCGACTTTCCGTTCGGTCCGGGGCGCGACGCCACCTATCCGGTCAAGCTGTGGCGTGACAGGCTGGCCTGCGCCGATCAGGCGGGTGCCCCGACGCAATGGTCTGCTGTCGATTTTCTGACATTCACGCGCACGGTTTGGACGGATTGCAAGGCCGGTACGCGTGTCACGCTTGATGTGCATCCCGGCGGTCACTTCATCCCGCATGGCTGGATTGCACGGCAGCTGGATGAACTGTTGGGACGCCCGCCGGTCTATCCCTGACGGGGTGGTGCAATGCGCGATGCTTGCACCTTGGCGCGATCTTTGCCATTGCAGGCGAGACGCGTATCCAAGGGCAACTGACTGATGAAATTCACGCTCTCCTGGCTGAAACAGCACCTCGACACGACCGCATCGGTGGACGAGATCACCTATGCCCTGACGGACCTTGGCCTTGAGGTCGAGGGGGTTGAAGATCGCGGCGCGAAGCTGGCCGATTTCACCATCGGCCATGTCATCAGTGCTGAAAAACATCCCGATGCGGATCGACTGCGGGTGTGTCAGGTGGCCACGGACGAGGGCACAAAGCAGATCATTTGCGGTGCCCCCAATGCGCGCGAGGGCATCACCGTGGTGATTGCCAAGCCGGGCGTTTACGTGCCCGGCATCGACACCACCATCGGCGTCGGAAAAATCCGCGGCATCGAAAGCTTTGGCATGATGGCGTCCGAGCGCGAGATGGAATTGTCGGACGAACATGACGGCATCATCGAACTGCCCTCGGGGGAGGTTGGTGAACGCTTTGTCGACTGGCTGGCGGCGAATGATCCGGCCAAGGTCGATCCGGTGATCGAGATCGCCATCACCCCGAACCGCCCCGATGCGCTGGGGGTGCGTGGCATTGCGCGCGATCTGGCGGCGCGGGGCCTTGGCACGCTCAGGGTGATGCGAGACCCGAGCGTGGAGGGTGCGTATCCGTCGCCCGTCACCGTGACGATTGACGACGACACTCTGGCGCAATGCCCGGTCTTTTTCGGGCGCCACATTCGCGGCGTTCACAATGGCCCCAGCCCGGTCTGGTTGCAGGACCGTCTGCGCGCGATTGGCTTGCGCCCGATCTCGTTCCTTGTGGATGTGACCAACTACTTCACCTTTGACCTCAACCGCCCCCTGCATGTCTTTGATGCGGACAAGATCGACGGCAATGCATTGCGCATCCATCGCGCGGCAGGTGGTGAGGTGCTGATGGGGCTGGATGACAGGGAATATACCTTTGATCCGGGCATGACCCTGATTTCGGACATGGAGGGTGTCGAAAGTATCGGCGGAGTCATGGGCGGGCTGCGCACCGGGTGTACCGGGGACACGGTGAACGTGTTCGTCGAGGCCGCCTATTTCGATCCGGTCCGCACTGCCTATACCGGTCGCGCGCTCAAGATCAATTCGGATGCGCGGTATCGCTTTGAGCGGGGGATTGATCCGGCCTTTACGCCGACGGGCCTCGACCTTGCCTGCGAGATGATCCTGGAACATGCGGGCGGAGAAGTGTCGAGCCGCGTTCAGGCGGGCGAGGTGCCCAATACGGCGCGTGCGTTCCGGTTGAATGCAGCGCGGGTGCAAAGCCTTGTGGGCATGGAGATCCCCGAAAGCGAACAGCGTCAGACGCTGACCGCGCTGGGCTTTCGCCTGGAGGGGGACATGGCCCATGTGCCAAGCTGGCGCCCGGACGTGCTGGGCGAGGCCGATCTGGTGGAGGAGGTGGCGCGCATCGCGTCGCTGACCAAGCTCAAGGGCCGCCCCTTGCCGCGCATCGGCGAGGGTGTGCCCAGGCCGGTGATGACCCAGATGCAGCGGCGCGAACAGATCGCGCGGCGCACGACTGCGGCGCTGGGCTACAACGAATGTGTGACCTACAGTTTCATTGACCAGGGCGCGGCCGCCTTGTTCGGCGGGGGCGATGACGCCACGAAGCTGGAAAACCCGATATCGTCGGACATGAGCCATATGCGTCCCGCCCTGTTGCCGGGTCTTTTGCAGGCGGCGGCGCGCAATCAGGCGCGCGGTGCGATGGACGTGGCCCTGTTCGAGGTCGGCCCGGCATTTCACGGCGGAGAACCGGGTGAGCAGCATTTGCTGGTGTCCGGCCTGCTGGTCGGTCGGACGGCCCCCAAGGACGTGCACGGGGCATCGCGCCCTGTCGATGTCTATGACGTCAAGGCCGATGCCGAGGCGGTTCTGGCGGCCATGGGCGCACCTGCGCGGGTGCAGATCCTGCGCGGCGCGGCGGGCTGGTGGCATCCGGGGCGGCACGGCAGGATCTGCCTTGGTCCCAAGAAGGTATTGGGCGTCTACGGCGAATTGCATCCGCGCGTGCTTGAGGCGATGGACATCAAGGGGCCTGCCATGGCCTTTACCCTCTGGCCGGGCGAAGTGCCGATGCCGCGCAGCGCCGGCGCAAACCGCGGCGCGCTCCAGATCAGCGATCTGCAATCGGTTGAGCGCGATTTTGCCTTTGTCGTGGACGCGGATGTCGAGGCGCTGACCCTGGTCAATGCGGCACTTGGGGCCGACAAGGCGCTGATTGCGGATGTGCGCGTGTTTGACGAATTCATCGGAGGATCACTTGGTGCGGACAAAAAGTCGCTCGCCATCACGGTGCGTCTGCAGCCACGCAATGCCACGTTGAAGGACGCGGATATCGAAGCGGTCGGCAAAAAGGTCGTCGAAAAGGTCACAAAGGCCACCGGCGGCAGCTTGCGCGGCTAGATTACCGCCCGCTGAGCGTGTCGGCGAGCAGGTCAAACACCAGCCGGATACGTCGGCTGGTGTGCAGATCGCGATGGGTGACCAGCCAGACGGGAAACGACAGGTCCGTGACGCCGGACAACACCGGTTCGACATCGTCAAACCGGCACGCGATATCCTGGGACATTGGAAAGATGCCAAACCCCTTTCGCACCAGTTCCCATATGGTAGTGCCGCTGGTGGATCCCGAGCACAGGTTTTCCGCGCGCACCGGGATGCCACGCTGGTGCATGGCGTCCAAAAACAGCGCATCATTGCCCATGCTGATGAAATCGTGCTGATCGAGGTCTGACAGGCGGCCCGGCCTGCCGCGAGCGGAGAGATACCCCTTTGAGGCGTAAAGCTGAGCGGGGGCATCCCCAATGCTGCGCGCAATCAGGTCGGGCTGGTCCGGACGCACGTGTCTGATGGCAATGTCGGCTTCTCGTTTGAGAATGTCGCGAATATCGTTGCTGGCAATCACATCCACACGCAAACGCGGCGCCAGTTTGCGCAGTTTCAGCAATGCATCGGGCAGGACATAGGCGCTCATCATGTCGCTGGCGGTGATACGGACAGTGCCGTCCAGCGCATGGGTGCGCCCTTCGGCGCGCATGGTGATCCGGTGTGCGGCGTCCCCCATGACCCGCGCGTCGCCCAGCAGATCCCGGCCTGCGTCGGTCAGCGTCATGCTGCGTGCTGTCCGTTCAAACAGGGCAAGACCCAGTTCCTTTTCCAGCGCACTGACCTGCCGGCCCAGGGTGGGTTGCGTCAGTCCGAGGCGTCGGGCGGCGGCCGAAAGAGACCCGGTTTCGACTGTGGCCAGAAACGCGTGCATCCTGTTCCAGTCAAACGGTCTATCCATGCGTATTTGTATGTCTCATCTGCGAATTTTGCCAATTTGCGACCGCGCGGCATCTGATTATATGCGCTGATGAAGGAGAAACACAATGAGATCAGCCCCCGAGTTCTGGAGCAGGATTGCCGCGAAATACGCCGCGTCCCCGATTTCCGATATTCCGGCCTATGAGGCGACGATGGAGCGGGTTGTCACCCACATGCCCGTCAAGGCGCGTGTTCTTGAATTGGGCTGCGGCACCGGATCGACGGCGCTGCGCCTTGCCCCACATGTGCACAGCATCATCGCCACGGATTTTGCGCAAGGCATGATCACGCAGGCCCGGGCGCGGCCGGGGGCGGACAATGTGCAGTTCCTGTGCGCCGACGTGTTCGACCCTGCGCTGGAAGAGGGCGTGTTTGACGTCGTCCTCGGCTTTAACCTGTTCCACCTGGTGCCGGATACGCCTGCCGCAATGGCCCGCATCCACGATCTGTTGACACCGGAGGGGCTGTTCATCTCCAAGTCGGTTTGCCTTGGCGAACGCGCGCTTGGGGTCAAGTTCGCACTGATGAAGCGTCTGATCCCCTTGATGCAGTGGATCGGGAAGGCGCCGTTTGTGCGCTATGAAACGATTGCGGGACTGGAGGCTGACATCACCGGTGCCGGGTTCGACATCCTCGAAAGAGGCGACTATCCCGCACGTCCCCCCAACCATTTTGTTGTCGCCAAAAGGTCTGACCCTTGCCACCGGCGCACAACCTGACAGGATAGTGGTGATCACATCCAGGGGAGCACGCGCATGCTGAACGTTTATCTATCGGGCGAAATCCACACGGACTGGCGCGAACAGATCATCACCGGTGCGCAGGGTCTGGATATCACGTTTCACGGGCCTGTGACGGACCATGCAGCAAGCGATGACTGCGGTGTCGCGGTCCTTGGAGCCGAGTCCGACAAGTACTGGCACGACCACAAGGGTGCGATGGTAAACGCGATCCGCACCCGCAAGGGCATTGCTGACGCCGATGTCGTTGTCGTGCGGTTCGGGGATCAGTACAAACAGTGGAATGCGGCCTTTGATGCCGGTTACGCCGCTGCGCTGGGCAAGTCACTGATCATTCTGCACGGCCCGGACCACGCCCATGCACTGAAAGAAGTGGACGCCGCCGCGCTTGCCGTGGCGCAGGAACCGGCGCAGGTCGTGGGCATTCTGCGCTATGTGCTGACGGGCGCGCTGCCCGGTTGAACGCCGTTCGGGGCGGTCTGTGCCGCCCTGTGCCGCCCTGTTTCAGGATGTCCGAAGGCAATGTGCGGGGTGCGGGTGCGCTGCATGGTGCCGGCGAACCTGACCGGACTGACCCGCAGGATGGCTCAGAAAGTCGAGATTATGGATGGCCGCGCCATTGGCGTGCGTGTGTGCCACGGCGGCAAGATCAGGCTGGTCGAGGCGGGCCGCGAGGTGATCTTGTCAGGCGGTGCCTCGCCTCTTGGGTGGCAATACCAATGCCCTGACCATCATGATGGCCGAAAAGATTTCAGCCGAAATGCGCGGTACGGCCTGACGGAGGCTGCGCCACACGATTTTTGACGGCATGGGGGCGCTGCCCCCAAACCCCCGTGGTATTTCCGGTCAGAAGAAGATCAGGGACGCGGGGGGATGTTCTTGCCCTTGTCCACGGCGGGTCGGGCCATGAAGCGGTCGAGGTAGGCGACGAGGTTTTTGTGGTCGTCCCAGCCGACCGTGTCGCGTGCGTCGTAAAAATCCAGCGCGTTGAGCCAGGGTGCGATCGCGATGTCGGCAATCGAGTATTGCCCGGTCACCCAGTCCTGTCCCTCCAGCTGCTTTTCAAGAGCCGCCAGCAAACGCCTGGCCTCGGCCACGTAGCGCTGCTGCGGGCGCCTGTCCTGCCACTGGCTGCCGGCGAATTTGACGAAAAAGCCCATTTGCCCCAGCATCGGACCCAATCCGCCCATCTGGAACATCAGCCACTGGATCGTGCGGGCCCTGTCGCTGGCTGTGTCGCCGATCAGCTTGCCGGACTTTTCAGCCAGATAGATCAGGATGGCGCCGGATTCGAACAGGCCGAGTGGCGTGCCGTCCGGCCCGTTCGGGTCGATGATGGCGGGGATCTTGTTGTTGGGGTTCAGCGACAGGAACGCGGGGCTTTTGACGTCTGCATCCGACAGCGTGATCAGGTGTGCCTCATAAGGGATTTCCATCTCTTCAAGTGCAATGGATGCTTTGACCCCGTTGGGCGTGGGGAAGGAAAACAGTTGCAGAACGTCCGGGTTCTGCGGGGGCCACTTTTGTGTGATCGGAAAGGCGCTGAGGTCGGCCATGGGGTCATCTCCTGCGGGTGCTGGTTCAGATATGGGGGAAAAGTGCGGTCAAAAAACCCTTTGAGGTATTCAGGCGTGTGCTATGAGGTGTTCATCAGCGCACAAAGGGTGGAACCCGTGGCGCGTCATACTGTGTGAGGGACAAGTAATGCTGAACGAATTCAAAGACTTCATCGCCAAGGGCAATGTCATGGACATGGCTGTTGGTATCATCATCGGAGCGGCCTTTACGGCCATTGTGTCGTCGCTGGTTGCGGATTTGATCAACCCGTTCATCGGTTTGTTCACGGGCGGCATTGATTTCACCAACATGTATGCTGTTCTGTCCGGTGACGTGCCTGCGGGTACATCGCTTGAGGCGGCACGCGAAGCGGGGGCTGCCGTGTTTGCCTATGGGTCGTTCATCATGGCAATCATCAACTTCCTGATCATTGCGTTCGTTGTGTTCATGCTGGTGCGCAATGTGAACAAGATCAAAGAGGCCGCCACCGCGCCGGAGCCTGAAAAGGAAGAGGAGGTCAAAGGCCCGACCGAGCTGGATATTCTCAAGGAAATCCGCGACTCGCTGGCCAAGCAGGCCTGAGCCCTTTCAAGGCCACCCTGCGGGAGCGCGGTGGCCTTGTCGGACCCAGCCTGCGGCGTTGCGGCATCGCGATGCGTCGCCGCCGTATGTCGTTGAGCATCATCGGGCGTGTCGTCTGGTGATATCGCGGCGGGGCGCAAAAACGGGCCACTGCGTGCGGGAACGGCCCTGACATCTGACGTGTGTTTCTGCCCCGATCACGTGGTCAGGTTGGCCAAATCCGTTGCGCGGGCAAATGATAGGGGCCCAAAAAACAAACCCCCGCGGCTGGGCCACGGGGGTTGTAACTTTGTAAAAACGTCGCGGGTGTGACTTACATCATACCTTCGCGTTGCGCTTTCTTGCGTGCCAGCTTGCGGGCACGGCGGATCGCTTCGGCTTTCTCGCGCGCTTTTTTCTCGGACGGTTTCTCGAAATGTTGCTTGAGCTTCATTTCACGGAACACGCCTTCGCGCTGCAGCTTTTTCTTCAGAGCCCTGAGGGCCTGATCGACATTGTTGTCACGAACACTAACCTGCATGTGGTTGTCACCACCTTTCTAGTTTCGAGTTGCAAGGAATTGCAGGAAGTGGCCACATAGCAAGTGCGCCCTAGTTTGTCCAGTGCTTCGCTGAACAGGAGAATGTCATGACCACGCCCTATGAGACCACCAAGGATGCCTTGCTGGATGCCGCATTGTTGCACGTGCCGTTTGACGGGTGGTCCGAAACCACGTTCAGGGCGGCGGCCGCAGAATCGGATGTCGAAATGGCGATGGCACGGGCCGTCTGCCCGCGCGGCGCGGTCGATCTGGCACTTGCCTATCACGCGCGCGGGGACGCGGCGATGGTGGCCCGCCTCAGGTCCGACGAATTGCCGGAACGCTTCAGCGAGAAAATCGCCGCCGCTGTCCGGTTCCGCATCGAGGCAGTCACCGACAAGGAGGCGGTGCGCCGTGGCACCACGCTGTTTGCGCTGCCGATGTACGCCGCGGATGGGGCCAAGGCGATCTGGGGCACGGCGGACAAGATCTGGGACACACTCGGGGATACTTCGGATGATGTGAACTGGTACACCAAGCGCGCGACACTGGCAGGCGTGTACAGTGCCACAGTTCTTTATTGGCTGGGCGATGACAGCATCGACACTCAGGCAACATGGGCCTTTCTGGACCGCCGGATTGATGACGTGATGCAGATTGAAAAGGTCAAGGCGCAGGTGCGCGACAACAAGGTTCTGAGCGGTTTTCTGGCCGGTCCCAACTGGCTGCTTGGCCAGATCAAGGCCCCGCCGCGCATGCCGGACGCTGACCTGCCGGGCATTTGGAATTCGCGCGGCGAGTGAGGTTGTCTTCCGTGCCGCGAGGGGCGCAACCACCGGTTCGATGATGGTCAAAGTGTTGGTCATGGTCACCGGGTTGGCGATCGGCGGTTTTGCGCGGTGCCACGGTCAATTGGTACGGTCAAGGCTGCGACAATCACACCGTCAAGGATCAGTGCCACAATCAGCATTTGGGTTCCTTTCCCGATCTCAAACGGGATACGGTACCCAGAAAAGGAGTGGATGTTGTGTTCGAGAAAATGCGAGCAGTCGAAATTGGCACCCCCGGCGGGCCAGAGGTGTTGCAAGTGGTTGAACGTCCGCGTCCCGAACCGGGTCATGGGCAAGTTGTCATCAAGGTTGCATGGGCCGGGGTGAACCGCCCGGATGCCTTGCAGCGCGCCGGGCTTTACAATCCGCCCCCCGCGGCCAGCGATTTGCCCGGCCTCGAAGCTTCGGGCACGATCGAGGCCATTGGTACGGGCGTCAGCGGCTGGGCGGTCGGCGATCCTGTCTGCGCCCTGTTGCCCGGAGGAGGGTATGCCGAATACGTCGCAACACCCGCCGCCCACTGCCTGCCCGTGCCGGATGGTCTGGGGTTGAAACAGGCCGCCTGCCTGCCCGAGACATACTTTACCGTCTGGTCGAACGTCTTCACCCGGGGAGGGTTGACGGGGGGCGAACGGTTTCTGATCCACGGAGGCTCAAGCGGTATTGGCACAACTGCCATCCAATTGGCCCACCACTTTGGCGCTCGGGTATTTGTCACGGCGGGATCCGAAGAAAAATGTGCGGCCTGCCGCGATCTGGGTGCCGAAGTCGCGATCAACTACCGCAATGCCGACTTTGTTGAGGTAATGAAAGCGCAAGGCAGTGCCGACCTGATCCTGGACATGGTTGGTGGCCCATACATCCAGCGCAACCTGAACGCTTTGGCCGATGATGGCCGATTGGTGCAAATCGCCTTTCTGCAAGGACCCAAGGTCGAATTGAACATGGTGCAATTGATGACCCGCCGCTTGACAATGACAGGCAGTACGCTGCGTCCGCAAAGCGATCTGGCCAAGGCGCACATCGCACAGGATCTGCGCGAAGCTGTCTGGCCGCTGCTGGCTGCGGGTCGTATCAGACCGGTGATGGATTCAGAATTCCCGCTGGATCAGGCGGCGGCGGCGCATGCGCGCATGGAGGGGTCGGGCCATATCGGCAAGATCGTGCTGAAAGTGGCGGGAGGATAGGGGGCCAGCCCCCTCGGCCTTGCGGCCTCACCCCCCGTGGTATTTTCAGTCAGAAGAAACAAATTGTTAAGGTTAATGGTGTTTGGTTGTCACACGGTACAGGCTGTGGAGCCGATGGCCGTGTCAGGAGAAGTTCATCTTCTTCATCGCCCGCGGTGCTCACAGGATGAGTGGCGCGGGCGTTCTTTATTTCTTCTGACCAGAAATACCACCGCCGGAGGCATCCGACGTTTCAGGGGGCGGTGCCGGTCACCTTTTGGTGGGCTTTACCCTTCGGGCATTCCATGGGTTTTTGCCCGGGATGATATTTTTTGGACATCCCCCGTCTTGGGCATGACATGTGAAGGGCGCGCACTTGGGGCGAGGCATGGGGTTTCATGATGCGCCTGACCGGATGGCGCCCGTCAGCGGACCGGGGTGAACAGCGCGTCCCGCGCGGTGCAATCGCGCACCACATCCTGCCCGCAGGGCACGGGAGACAGATCGCGCGACAGGCAAATCCGCGCTTCCTGAATATAGCCTTGTCGGCAGGTGATGGTGATCCCGTCCGGCACCATGTCCGGATTGGCCTTCAGGAACGCTTGTTCGACGACAGACGCGGGCAGTTTCACCTCGCGATCCAGCTTGCGAAACACTTCCGGGCGCACGACACGGCCATAGGCCGCGCGAGACAGCGCGTAGTAATCAGGTGCGGAGAGGCCCGTGCAAACGCCATGTTTTTTCCACTGGTACCACGCCAGCCCGGATGTGCCCATGATGTCTGCCATGTTGGCCGTCATGCTGCGGGACGGCGCCCGCCGGGTCGTCGGGCAATAGGACGGGTAACCGCGATTGTACTGCGGCCAGAGCCCGTGCATGATCCATCCGTAGTTCTTGCGCGCTTCGCATTGCTCTGAGTTGCGCGCATCCCCTTCGTAGGCGCACCAATTCGGTGACCAACTGAGGCTGAGCAGGTAGTAATCGAATGCGCCTGCCTTTTCCTCCTCGGCCCAGACGGGCAGGGCGAGACAGATCCAGATCAACAGTGCGCGCATAAGGCTTTCCTTTTTCTGCGCCGCCACTTATATCCACTCCAAGTTCCCCCACAACGGAAACCCGCCTTGGATGCCAAGGCCGCCCTCGTCGGGCGACGGGAAAGATATGCATTAAGGAGCACAAGAAAATGGCAAAACCGATCATGGCTCGCGCCACTGCCGTCTGGCTGGTTGACAACACGACCCTCAGCTTCAAACAGATCGCCGACTTTGTCGAGATGCACGAATTGGAAGTGCAGGGCATTGCCGATGGCGACGTGGCGGCCGGGGTCAAAGGCTTTGATCCCATTACGAATAACCAGCTGACCCAGGAAGAAATTGACGCGGCCGAAAAGGATCCGCTGCACAAGTTGGCGCTGAAATACTACGCCGCTGCGGCGGGCGAGGAAAAGCGTCGCGGCCCCCGCTATACCCCTCTATCCAAGCGTCAGGATCGTCCCGCCGCGATCTATTGGCTGGTCAAATTCCACCCCGAACTGACCGATGGCCAGATTTCGAAACTGGTGGGCACGACCAAGCCGACAATCCAGTCGATTCGTGACCGCTCGCATTGGAATATTTCCAACATCCAGCCTGTTGATCCTGTCGCCCTGGGCCTGACCAAGCAGTCCGAACTGGACGCCGCCGTGCAAAAGGCCGCTGCCAAGAAGGCCGCTGACGCGCCGGTGATGTCGGATGATGAACGCCGCAAGCTGGTCAGCACCGAACAGTCGCTGGGCATGGAAGCCGAGCCCAAGATTCCAACGGCGATCGAGGGGTTGGAAACCTTCTCGCTGTCCATGGACGTGGACAGTGACGATGACGAGGATGACAAATCCACCCTGGTCGATGCCGACAGCCTGTTCAACCTGCCAAAAGGCGACGGCAAGGACGAAGACGAACAGCCCTGATCCGGGTGCATCGTGCTTTCACATTCATGCGGGCGCGCCTAGGATGGGCGCGCCTGTTGTTGTTTGAAAAGGCCTTCATATGAACCAGTATGCTACTGTCGACCACTCTGCCTCTGCTCCGGTCATTGCGGATTTGCGCAGCGATACGGTGACAAAGCCCGACGCCGCGATGCGTGCCGCCATGGCCGAGGCCGAGGTCGGCGATGACGTGTTTGGCGATGATCCCACGGTGTCGCGTCTTGAATCCACGCTGGCCGAACGATTGGGCAAGGAGGCGGGCCTGTTCCTCAGTTCCGGTACCCAGAGCAATTTCGTCGCCATGTTGGCGCATTGCGCGCGCGGCGAAGAGATCGTTACCGGGCGCGGCTACCACATCCACAAATACGAGGCGATGGGCGCCTCGGTTCTGGGTGGGATCGCCTTTGATCCGGTCGGTGTGGCGCCTGATGGTGCGCTGGACCCGGACGCAATCCGCGCCGCGATCAAGCCCGACGATCCGCACATGCCGATGACCCGCTTGCTGGGCCTGGAAAACACCCATGGAGGCAAGGCCATTGCCATCACGCGGCTTGAAGACGCGGTGGCCGTCGCCCGCAAGGCCGGTCTGGCGACCCATCTAGATGGCGCGCGGTATTTCAATGCCGTGGCGGCCCTGAATTGTGGCGAAGCGGCCATGGCAGACCTGTTTGACACGGTGTCGATCTGCCTGTCCAAAGGGTTGGGGGCACCCGCCGGGTCCGTTCTGATCGGCCCGCGTGAGCTGATCGACCGGGCGCGGCGCTGGCGCAAGATGCTGGGGGGCGGGATGCGGCAGGCGGGTATTCTGGCGGCGGCGGGTCTGTATGCGCTGGATCACAACGTCGCCCGATTGGTCGAGGATCACGCCCGCGCCACGGTGCTGGCCGATGGCTTGCGACCCCTGGGCCGCGTCGATCACGCCACCAACATGATCTTTTTCACGCCCGAGGGTGGGATCACGCCCGAGTTGATCCGGTACATGGGCGACCATGGTGTCAAATTGCTGGGGTCAATCGGCACCGGGCGGCTGGTGGTACACAAGGATGTCACGGATGCCGGGATCGACGCGGCGCTGCAAGGGTTCCGCGCGGCGCTGTCAGCGTAGTGACCTACAGCGCCTTGCGCGCCCGCATCGCGGCAGTGATCGTGCCGTCGTCGAGATAGTCGAGCTCGCCGCCGATCGGCACGCCCTGAGCGAGCGACGTCAGCGTGACCCGGCCGTCCAGTTGATCGGCGATGTAATGCGCCGTTGTCTGACCGTCGATGGTGGCATTGAGCGCGAGAATGACTTCGGAAATCTCTTCGGTTTCGACCCGGTCGATCAGGCGCGGGATGCGCAATTCGTCCGGCCCGACAGCGTCAAGCGCCGAAAGCGTGCCGCCCAGGACGTGATATCGGCCCTGGAAAACGCCCGAGCGTTCCATCGCCCACAGGTCGGCGACGTCTTCGACTACGCACAATTCGCCTGTGGCGCGTTTTTCGGACCTGCAGATGTCGCATATATCGGTCGTGCCCACATTGCCGCAATTCATGCATTCGCGCGCCGTGGCCGCCACGATCTGCATGACGTCTGCAAGAGGCGTCAGCAGCAACGCCCGTTTGCGGATCAGATGCAACACGGCGCGCCTGGCCGAACGCGGCCCCAGTCCGGGCAGTTTGGCCATCATCTCGATCAGGGAGTCTATATCTTGTGTGCTGCTCATAGGATTGGAGTGTATTGCTGTTTGGCTACGACAGAAAGCGTAGATTGCGATTAACTGATTCACGTGTTCTCAATACGTTCCGTGCAGTCTGTTCCTGGAAATCACCATGGACACAAAGGACATGTGGCGCGCGGGTTTGCTTTGTTACGTCTTGATCGCCTGGACTGTGACGTCCACGGCGTCCTTGGCGTGCGTATTTCCCACGCCTCTGCGGGTGGTGAACAAAACGCTGGGCCAACAGATTGATCGCGGCGGTGAGGTTGGCATTTACGTGCGCAACACGTTGCGGCGTGCGCTTGATAGCATGCCCGCTGACGCGATGCTGACGACCTTGGCGGAAAGCGCCAGTCGGGCAGAAATGCGTTCTGCCCGTGCCGTGCTGGGCGTCGCCGGGAGGTTGGCAGACGGTCGGGGACGGGTCATTCATCCCAGCCTGAAGGAACATACCAGCCGTCTGGATGAGGCGATACAATTGGCCTGTTCGGATGGCACGCAGGGTGCAAGCGGCGTGTCCGAGGCAACGAGCGTCGAATCCGGTGGCGCGCGCAAAAACGTCGGATCCGGGCGTGGCCTGACGTTTGGTCAGGGCCTGGCGCGCCTGAGCATCGCCTTTTCCCTGTATGTGGTTTTCCTCGTTTTCCTGTTTGCGTTTCGCCAGATGTATCACCGCCAGTACGCGACGCGCGCGGCCGACACATCCACGCCGGCGGGCCCTGCGGTGACTGCAACACCACCGGATATGCGGCCCGACACCTAGCAACTGGATTTCTCACAATGGCCGAGCAGTCCACCTTTGCCGAACAAACTGCGCGGCGTGTGGCCGGTCGATGACAGCAAGGTGCTGAATGGTATCTGTTGGCGGCCCCGCGACGCCCCTCGCTGGGGTGGCGCAAAGGGACGTCATCAAACCGGTGCCGGGCTGGTCCGATCCTCCGGACGGCCCGCAAACAATGCAACAGGATCGCGCAATTCTGTGTAATTCCCAAGCATTACAGGGCCATCGCAGCACGCTATGAGAAACATGCCGCCACCGTCGTCGCTGCGGACTAACGCACCGCGACACGCATCCGGTTGCGCTTTTGCGGGGCGGTGACCTTGGCCTAGAAGGGCAGTTTCATTCCCGCGGGCAGACCCATGCCTTCGGTCAGTTTTCCCATCTCTTCCTGTGCACGTTCGCCTGCCTTTGCCTGCGCGTCCTTGATGGCGGCAAGGATCAGGTCCTCGACCACTTCCTTGTCATCGCCATTGAAGATTGACGGATCAATGTCGAGGCTGGTGAGGTCGCCCTTTGCCGTCGCCGTGGCTTTGACCAGCCCCGCGCCGCTTTCTCCGGTCACGGTGATGCCGTGCAGGTCATCCTGCATCTGTGCCATCTTGGTCTGCATTTCCTGCGCTTTTTTCATCATCCCGGCCATATCGCCGAGCCCGCCTAGTCCTTTGAGCATCCAAGTCTCCGTTGGTTAGCCATCCGCCTTGCGTGGCATGGTGTAGATCACTGTTGCGACACATATCGCAGCCACGACCGCGATGAACAAGGTCGGGCGACCGATGCAGCCTTCGGCCATTGCCGCCACCCGGTTTCCGGTCGGGTTGGTCAATGTCACCAAAGAGACGACTCCGGTCCACCCCAGCACGGCGACAAGCCCCATCCACTGGCTTCGAAATCGCACCGCCACCACGGTCAGGGCCAACACAAGCAACGACGCAGGGGTGGCAAACAGCGTCAACGCTTCGCCCAATGCGTTGACCGGGGTTCCGTCCCATCCGGGGCGTTCGGTTGTGCATACTTGGGCCAGAACGCGCCCGGGCAGGATCGCAAAGGCACCCAGGCTTGCCATGAAAGCGGTGCTCATGGGTATGGAACGGACCTGCGATGGGCCTGCGTTGCGACGCGTCAGTCCTCTTCGAAAGGGTCCCATTCGTCATCCACTTCTGGCAGCGCCTCGACATGTGCTGCATTGGCGATATCCTGTGCGGTGCGGATTGCCGTGATGCTGGCCCTGGGGAAATTGGCTATCACGGCCTGCACCAACGGATGGTCCTGCGCCGACTGTTTCAGGGCCAGATCGGCGGCATCGCGCACTTGGGCAACAGTTGGTGCGCCGCCGTCATTGACCACCGATACGGCCCAGCGATTGCCGGTCCAGAGCTGGAGGCGTTGACCCAGACGTTGCGCAAGATCGCGCGGCGCGGATTCGGCGGGCACGAATTCGATGCGCCCGGGTTGATAGGCGGCAAGCTGCACGCCGGTCTCGACCTCGACCAAAAGCTTTACATCGCGGTTCGCGCGGATCAGCTCCAGCACATGCTCGAAGGTTGGAAAGCGCGCGAGGGCTGCGTCACGGTCCTGTGCCAGTGCCGTAGTCTGACCCGACGCGGTCGTATTGGACACCATGCGTGTCCGGGTCTGAACCACGGCCTGTGCACCGGCAGACGGGGCCGCACCGGATGCGGATTGCGGCGCCGGCGCAGGGGGGGTCGCGTTTTGCAGTTTGCGCACCAGTTCGTCGGGGCTGGGCAGGTCGGCCACATGGGTCAGGCGGATGATCGCCATTTCGGCGGCCATCATCGCGTTGGGGGCCAAGGCGACCTCGTCCAGCGCCTTGAGCAGCATTTGCCAAAGGCGCGTCAGAACCCGCATCGGCAGGGTTTCCGCCATCGCCAACCCGCGGCTGCGTTCGTCCGGTGCAATCGTGGGATCGTCTGCCGCCTCGGGCGTGATCTTGACCACAGACACCCAGTGGGTGATTTCGGCCAGATCGCGCAGAACCGCCATCGGGTCGGCCCCGTCGGCATATTGCGCGCCCAGCTCGGTCAGGGCGGCGCCCGCATCGCCCTTGAGCACCATGTCGAACAGGTCCAGCACCCGGCCCCGGTCGGCCAGGCCCAGCATGGCGCGCACCTGATCCGCCGTCGTCTCGCCCGCCCCGTGGCTGATGGCCTGATCAAGCAGCGACGTGGCATCACGCGCCGACCCTTCGGCGGCGCGGGTGATCAGCGCCAAGGCGTCATCGGCAATCTCGGCCCCTTCGCCCGTGGCGATCTTGCGCAACAGGGCAATCATCACCTCCGGTTCGATCCGGCGCAGATCGAACCGTTGGCAGCGCGACAATACCGTCACCGGCACCTTGCGGATTTCGGTCGTGGCAAAGATGAATTTGACGTGTTCGGGCGGCTCTTCCAGCGTTTTCAGCAGGGCGTTGAAGGCGCTGGTCGACAGCATGTGCACTTCGTCGATGATGTAGATCTTGTAGCGGGCCGACGCGGCACGGTAATGCACCGAGTCGATGATTTCGCGGATATCGTTCACGGAGGTGTTCGAGGCGGCGTCCATTTCCAGCACGTCCACGTGACGCCCTTCCATGATCGCGCGGCAGGGTTCGCACTGCCCGCAAGGTTCGGTTGTCGGCCCGCCGTTTCCGTCCGGTCCGACGCAGTTCATGCCCTTGGCGATGATCCGCGCGGTTGTGGTTTTGCCTGTCCCGCGAATTCCGGTCATCACGAAAGCCTGCGCGATGCGATCCGCCTCGAACGCGTTTTTCAGGGTCCGCACCATGGCATCCTGACCGACCAGATCGGCAAACGTCTCTGGGCGATACTTGCGCGCAAGGACCTGATATTTCGGGGCTGGGTCTGACATGGGCCTCGGGCTGGATTCGTTGTGACCTGCCAAGACTAGGGCGCGCGCGGGGCGGCGTCCACCGCTGGTCGGCGTTCTGGCATTTCATTTTTTGTGCCAATGCAATTATCCGGATGCCGATGCGTTGACCGACCACGATCAGGACAGACCAGATGCACCCACAGCACGTCGGATCAGCGGGCGCGGTGGTTCGAGCGCGGCTATGATTCGGGCACCATCCGGGATTGCGACAGGTTTGCGGCGACGCGCCTCTAAAGCTGGCTTGCAAGGGTGCGCAAGACGTCCGAACTGCGCCGTGCGCGTGCCAGCATCCAGCCGCCCTGTATCAGGACAAACAGGTGTTCGGCCTTGGTTTTGGCGTCGGTGTCCGAAAGCCCCAGCCGGTTCGCATGGTCGAGCACTTCGGCGATCCATCCTTCGTAGATGTGGCTGGCGTGGTCCCGCATCGCGGTGCTGTCCGGCCCCTCGAACAGGGTTGCCGCGATGGGGCAGGTGTCCCATCCTGTTTTGTCGAACAATTTGGCAAGCTTGAAGCACAGCGTGGTGGCTCCGGCCTCGAAGGTTTCGGCCCCGTCAAAGCTTGCCGCGATCAGGCGCAGCATTTCGTCCGAGGCCCACGTGGCCGCGGCCATTGCGAGGTCTGATTTCCCGTTTGGAAAGTGATGATACAGCGACCCTTTCGGGGCCTTGGCGTCCGCCAGCACATCCGCCAGCCCCACACCGTGATACCCGCGCGTGCGAAACAGCGTGGCGGCGGAATGAATAAGGCGGTCTTTGGTCGGGCGGGCGGTGTCGGACATGAACACATCTTGACAGGAGTAGACCAATTGGTCCAGCGTGTGAAATAGACCGATTGGTCTAGTCGGGAACCAGTGAAGGGGCCAAGGATGTTTGATGCGAACACGGTGGAACGGGGCGTGACCGAACGCTCTGTCACCTTCAAGGCGCAGGATGGTGCGGAACTGGTCGGGCGGCTGTATCTGCCACAGGCCCCTCGGGTCGCGGCAGTTGTCCTTAACAGCGCCACGGGGGTGCTTCAGACGTTTTACACCCACTTTGCGCGGTGGCTTGCAGCGCAGCGGGGCATCGCCTGCCTGACCTATGACTACCGCGACACGGGGCGATCAAGGTCGGGGCCGATGCGCGATTCCACGGCTGACATGTCTGACTGGGGACTCCGTGATCAGGTGGCTGCGCGGCGTGCGATGACGCGCATTGTGCCAGATGCGCCGTTGTGGATCATCGGCCATTCGTTTGGGGCCATGTTGCTGCCCAATCAGCCCGAGACGGATACCATCGCGCGTGTCATCGGGGTTGCGTCGGGCGTGGTCCATCACTCTGATCATCCGTGGCCCTATCGCGCGTTGGCGATGAATTTCTGGTTTGCCGCAGGCCCGCTGGCGACCGCGATGTGTGGTTATCTGCCCGGCAGGCGCATGCGCTTTGGCGAGGATTTGCCCAGCGGTGTGTTCTGGCAGTGGCGGCGTTGGTGTACGTCGCGCAGTTTCAACACGGCGGATTATGACCCGAGGCTGCCGATGCCGCACTGGACAAGCCGCGCGTCGGTGCGATTACATGCATTCACCGATGATGACCTGGTACCGACCCATTGCGTGGAGCGTCTGGCACAGAACTATGGCGGTATGGCCGAGGTTGTGCGCGTTGATCCAAAAGATCACGGGTTGGATGCAATCGGGCATCTGAGTGCGTTTTCACGTAAAAACCGGGCATTGTGGCCGGTTTTGCTGGATGGGTGATACAGGGGCGGTTTGGCCTTTCGGTGCCTCTTGCCGAGGCACCAACCGGACCCCGCCAAAAATCAGGTATGATTTCTGGCGCGGGGTGAGAGATTGACAACGACCCAAGCGGGGCTCGTTACGGCTGCTTCCTTCCGGATCTGACCGGGTTGGCGAGGCGCCTGCCCGCGCCAACCTCTCATGCTCCGATATAGTCCCGCCTGCATTCGGGCGCAAGCGTGGTTCAAACAGAAACGCTGAGTTCGAGAAACCCGGCAGGATTTTCGCCAATCACCCGGGGGTCGAACGCGGCGATTTCGGACAGGTGATCCCGGGCATTTGGCGATGTTTCGATGATCACGCGTCTGGTGTGGGATGATGCGAGCCGCCACGTCGATCGGTATGTGCCTGGCGCCGGCAGGCCCCCAGAGACCGTTTCATGAAGCGCTTCGGTCAAGTCGTAATCCGTGCGCAAGATCTCGGAATGGCTGGTCAGTCCGGGAAAATTTCCACCACCCGCGCCCCGATAGCTGGTCATGGCAACCAGAAATGGCGCTGTGTCGTCGAGCGGAGCCGCGTGATAGGTCAAACGCCGGACCCGTTGCGCATTTTTGTCGATCAGACGCCCTGCGAGATCAAACCTTGCCGGGCGAAACGGGTCGATGGTGACTTCGAGCCCATGCAACATGTCGAAATTGAACGACGGCGCCTCAGGATTGACAAGACGGGAGCACCCTTCGGCTTCCGGCGCAAAGAAGGCCGCCGCCCGTTCAAGCCATGTCATCAACTCCGCGCCGGTCATGACAGCGGCCCAGATGGCGTCTGAATAGGGGGCAAGCATGGCGATGTGCCGGGCGCGCACCGGTCCGGGCGGCACTTCGACATAGTTGCCCGGGCCAGCACGCCCGCCCAGTGTCATCGGAGCCACAGACGCGATCAGCGGAAGGGTCGCGAGATGGGTGCCTGCAACCTGTTTGGCAATCACGTCCGTCATGGCCCGCGCGACCAGCGCGTCCGAGGTGCTGGACCCGAGCATGCCGAAATAGGTGTGAAACCCTTGATCGCTATGGGTCAGTACCTGATTCAGTTCCTTGCGCGTCCGGGCAAGGGCAGGGGCGGCAAAGGCGGTGATCTCCGGCACCGGGACTTGTCCCTGCGCAGGCAGGCTCAGCGCGGCGCTATGGCCTGCGACGTGCCATCCGCCGTCTGCCCATCCAAGCCGCAAGTCAATCTGTCCAAGCGCCTCGGCGGCATATCCGGGCATCACCGCCGGAACACCATTCAAGTCGCCCGGTCGCTGGGGGCCGGGGAACCTGTGATGGGTGTGGCCGAGAACGATGGCGTCGATCCCCTCGATGTCATGGGCGATGACTGTTCCGAAGTTTTCGGCATCATCGGCATCGCGGGTTCCGAACCCGCTGTGACAGAGCATGACAATAACGTCGGCCCCCTGCGCCTGCAGCATGTCAACGCCGCGCCGGGCGGCCGAAATGCCCGCGTCGAATTCGATCACCCCCGTCAGATAGCGATGGTTCCAGATGGCCGTCTGAGGTGGCAGAACGGCCGTCACGCCGATGGAAAGGGGCCGGATCCGATCGTCCGAGCAGGCAAGTTCGCGGTGCAGCATCACCGCAGGGACAACGCGCTGGACAGCGCCGGATGAAATGCTGGCACACAGGACCGGCGCATCGATTTGCGCCACGGTGCGTTCCAGAAACGGAACCCCGAAGTCAAAGTCGTGATTGCCCAGGGCGACCGCGTCATACGACAACGCGTTCAGGATCGCGGGCCAGGGATGCGGTGTGTCAGGTGGCTGAGATGCGCAGACAGCGCCAATGGGGGTTCCTTGCAGGAAATCACCGTTGTCGAACAACACACTTTCCCCCGGCGCTGCTGCGCGCGCGCTTGCGATTGTCCGAGACAGGACGTCCATTCCACGTCCTTCGACGATCCGGTCGTGCTGGGCATCCCATCCCGTCAAATGCATGTGGACGTCGCTGGTTGCGAGTATCCGTAGATCAGCAAAAACCGGAAGCGAGTTCATGCATGGATTTGCCCCTATAGGTAGAAGCTTGGCAACCCCGGACAGCCCGGCACGGCGCAATATGAATCCCGGTGTGGGCCACAGGCCACCATTGCGCCCGTGCGGCACCCGTGCCAAGCCTGCGCCAGATCAATCAACCGGATCCTGGAGAACATGCCCATGCGTCACGCCGAAACGGTCACCTTCGGAGGGTCCGCCTTTGATCGCGCGGGCGAAGAGCGGGCGGATGATGCGGCTTTGGTCGCGGCGGCAGCGGACCCTGCGGCCCGGACCATCTTGTTGTGGCGCGGCAAGCCACTGATAAGACGGGCGCGACCTGCAGAACTGTTGCGCCTGTCCATGGACCATCCCGTGCTGGAACAGGCCGATCCGGCCGCCGTTTTTCTGGGGCGCGAGGATGGCGCCCCCCGGTTCGCACATGACCTGACCGGCTGGCAGCCCGAAGACCTCGACGCCAGCCAGCTTGGTGGTTTTCTGGACCCCAGCGAACAACACCACCCTGCCTTTGAAAGCGATGAAGTCTTTGTGGAACTCAGGCGTGTCATGACGTGGTTGACCCCGCGTGATGCGGAACTGGCAGCGACCGCCAAGGCGATCTTTGGCTGGCACGCCAGTCACCGGTTCTGCGCCATGTGTGGCGCGGCATCGGACATCACCATGGCGGGGTGGCAACGCACGTGTCCGGCCTGCAATGCACATCATTTCTCCCGCACGGATCCTGTGGTGATCATGCTTGTCACGCACGGGAACGCGGTTTTGATGGGCCGTTCGCCCGGTTGGCCGGAGGGGATGTTTTCGCTTCTCGCCGGATTTGTGGAACCCGGGGAAACGCTTGAGGCGGCCGTCCGGCGCGAAGTGTTCGAGGAAGCGGGTGTTTGCGTGGGTGCGGTAGAATACCTTTCCAGCCAGCCGTGGCCGTTTCCGGCATCGCTCATGTTCGGGTGCCGCGGCATTGCAACCAGTCGTGACATCACCATTGATCCCTTGGAAATCGAAGCGGCGATGTGGGTCAGCCGCGAAGACATGATGACTATTTTCGCAGGAGATCACCCGACGATACTGCCTGCGCGCAAGGGGGCCATCGCGCACTTCCTGATTGAAAACTGGCTTGCGGACACGCTGGATTAGACCGACACTGCGCTCAAAATACAAATCAGGCTGTCGTCATGAAATTCTCGACCAGAGAAGATATTTCCGCCCCGATCGATCAGGTGTTTCAGGCGCTGTGCGATTTCGAGGCTTTCGAGCGTCTGGCCATGCGTCGCGGCGCCGAACTGCGACGCACCGACACGATGACCCGCCCCGGCGTCGGGATGCAGTGGCACGTCACATACAGCATGCGCGGCAGAGAACGCACCTTTGATCTTGAATTGACCGGGTTCGACGCGCCAAACCAGATGATATTCGATGCAAAGTCGTCAGGGATAGATGCCAGGTTCACCGTTGATCTTCTGGCGCTGTCACAAAGCCGGACGCGCATGGCGGTCGCGCTGGAGATGAGCCCGCTGAACCTGCCTGCCCGGTTGCTGGTGCAATCGCTGAAGCTGGCAAAGTCGACGCTTTCCAAACGGTTCAAGGACCGGGTCGCGGACTATGCCAGGGGGCTTGAGGACCGGCTTCAGCGGCTGGTGTGACTGCGGGGTGTCGGGGTGTTCTGTTTAACCCTGGCGGGTTAAATGCGCCCACCCGCCGACCCAGGAGACGCGTTTCAGTCCCGCTTGGCAGCCGCCGGGTAGACGCCCAGAATGTCCAGTCGATTGGTGAAGAATGTCAATTCTTCCAGGGCCCGCGCCAGGGCCGGATCGTCGGGGTGCCCTTCGACATCGGCGTAGAACTGTGTCGCGGTGAACGCGCCACCCACCATGTAGCTTTCGAGTTTGGTCATGTTAACGCCGTTTGTGGCAAAGCCACCCATTGCCTTGTAAAGGGCCGCCGGGATATTGCGCACTTCGAAGACGAACGTGGTGATGATCGTCTCGCCCCGGCGCGAATAATCGGCCCGGGGGGACATCAGCAGAAAGCGGGTGGTATTGTGCCCCTGATCTTCGATGTCGCGTGCGAGTATTTCCAGACCGTGAATGTCGGCGGCAACCGCAGACGCCAGTGCGCCCACTGACATTTCACCGGTCCTGGCGATGGCGGCGGCGGCACCGGCGCTGTCGGCGGCGGCCTCGGATGTGATTCCATGGACGTCCAGAAAGGCCCGCGCCTGGGGAATCAGCACAAGGTGCGCGCGCACATGGCGAATATCGCCCAGGCTTTGACCCGGCATTGCCATCAGGGCGATGCGCACGCGAATGAAGGCTTCGTCCACGATGTGCATACCGCTGTCGGGCAGCAGGCGATGAATGTCCGCGACGCGCCCATAGGTGGTATTCTCAACCGGCAGCATTGCCATATCCGCCTGCCCGTCGCGCACGGCTGCAAATGCCTCTTCGAATGTTGTGCAGGGCACGGGAATGGCATCCGGGCGCGCCTTGACGACGGCCTCGTGGCTGTAGGCTCCCAACTCTCCCTGGAACGCAATACGCTCGGCCATTCTGGTGTCCTTGTCTCCGGCCCCGCGAGGCGCGCGATGCGGGCAGGGCGATTGGTCGCGGTTTCTACACCTTGCCAGTGGCAAGGGGAAGCCGTAGATATCCGCAGATACCTACTCGCGACACGGGGAACTGAAGCCAAATGTTCGACACGATGACCTTGACCAAGATCGTGGGCAGCCTGTGTGGCGCCCTGCTTATTCTGCTGTTTGGGAAATGGGGCGCTGATGTGCTGTATTCGACAAGCGGAAAGAGCGGAAAACAGGCCTATGTGATCGAAACCGGCGAAGAGGAACCCGCCGAGGATGTGGTCGAAGTGCCCTTTGAGACCATACTTGCATCCGCCGATATCGGCGATGGTGCCAAGGTGTTCCGCAAGTGCAGCGCCTGCCACAAGGTGGAGCAGGGTGCGAATGCAACTGGTCCGTATCTGTACGGTGTCGTTGGACGGCCTGCCGATGCGGCCAGCGGTTACGCATCCTATTCCGGTGCGCTGGAACAGGTTGTGGAAACATGGACGCCCGAAGCGCTGAACGCGTTTCTGGAAAACCCCAAAGGTTACGCGCCCGGCACGTCCATGAGCTTTAACGGCCTGCCAAAGGTCGAAGACCGTGCCAACGTGATCGCTTACCTCGACAGCCTGGACAACTAGGGTTTTCCGGACTCGAACAAAGAATGGACCGCTTGCCTGTCGCGAGCGGCCTTTTTTCGTCTGCCCGTGTCTTGTACCGCGTTCCACATCCGATCACATATTCTCAAGTTGCATATTGGATGCGGGCGTCATTAGCTTATGTCACAACGCACAGGACGGCCCGGAATGCCACTCGACGGAGGATTAGCAATGCGCAAAAGTCAAAGACGACACCCGGCACAGGCACAGGCACGTGCGACAGTGGCGCGCGGTCGATCCACCCGATGGGGCGGTTTGGCTGTTCTGGGTCTGATCATCACTTTGGCCTTCGCCAGTATGCTCCGTGCCGATGAACATGAAACGATCGTCAGCAGCTATGGGTATTCCTTTTACGGCGACCTGACGTATCCCGAGGATTATCCGAATTTTGCCTACGTGAACCCGAATGCCCCGAAGGGCGGCGAAATCGCGCTTGGGACCGTGGGCACATTTGATTCGATGCACCCCTATACCCGCAAGGGCCGTGCCGGGGCATTGTCGTCTTCGATCTATGAAAGCCTGCTGGGCGAGGGTGTGAACGGCACCGCCGCGCCCGCCGATGTCTATGGCGAAAACTATTGCCTGCTGTGCGAGCGGCTGGAATATGACGAGGACAAGAACTGGGTCATCTTCTACATGCGGCCCGAAGCGCGGTTTTCCGACGGCAGCCTCGTCACCGCGTATGACATCGCGTTCAGCCACAACCTGCTGCTGGACGAGGGGTTGAAATCCTACGCCGACGCGGTGCGCAAACGCATCCCCAAGGTCGAGGTGATCGACGACTACACCATCAAATTCTATTTCACCGAAGGTATTTCGCGCCGATCCCTGATTGATCAGGTCGGGTTTGTGCCTGCATGGTCCCGGAAATGGTACGAGGAAACCGGGGCCAAGCTGGACGAAAGCCGCCTTGAAATCTCGCCCGGATCCGGCCCCTATATGGTTGATTCGGTTGATGTGAACCGGCGGATTGTCTACAAACGCAACCCCGACTACTGGGGCAATGATCTGCCGTTCAATGTGGGTCGCAACAATTTCGACACCATTCGCATAGAATATTTCGGCGATGCCGAAGCTGCGTTCCAGGCGTTTCTTGCGGGCGAATTCACGTTCCGCACGGAAAATGACAGCAAGAAATGGGCGACCGGCTATGAAACGCCAAAGGTGCGCAGCGGTGCCATTGTGAAGGCGGAATTTCCGGATGGTTCGCCCCCGACCCCGTCCGGCATTGTGTTCAACCTCAATTCCGAAGTGCTCAAGGACAAACGCGTGCGCGAGGCGATTTCGCTGGCATTCAACTTTGAATGGACCAACGCATCGCTCCAGTATGGGCTGTTCAAACAGCGCGCATCCTTTACGCAGGACACGCCGCTGATGGCGACAGGTGTGCCGGAAGGCGCGGAACTGGCATTTCTTGAGGGTCTTGGCGACATCGTGCCATCGGACATGCTGACCGCCGAGGCGCGTCAGCCGCATACATCGGACGAGGCGCGCCTGTTTGACAGACGCAATGCGCGCAAGGCGATGGCGCTGCTGGACGCGGCAGGCTGGGCCGTGGGCGACAACGGAGTCCGCAGCAAGGACGGCAAGACACTGGCCATCAACTACCTGTTCAACTCGTCCTCTCCGGACACCCTGTCCGGGGCCATGGAAAACTTTGTCTCCAACGTGCAGAAACTTGGCATCGACATCACCTTTGAAAAGGTTGATCCGTCGCAATACACCTCGCGTGAACGCGATCGTGACTATGACCTGGTTTATGACGCCTACGCGGCCTTCCTCGGGACTGGTACGGGCCTGATGCAGCGCTTTGGTTCGGAAACGGCCGACTTTTCGCTGTTCAACCCGGCAGGTCTGGCCAGCCCCATGGTCGATGCGATCATCGAGGCGTCGCTGAACGCATCCAATCGCGAAGAAGAAGACGCGTCATTGATGGCGCTGGACCGTGCGCTGCGTTATGAATTCATCATGATCCCCGTCTGGTACAACCCGGTGCATTGGGTCGCCTATTACGACATGTTCGAACACCCCGACACGATCCCGCCCTATGCGCTTGGGCAGCTGGATTTCTGGTGGTACAACGAGGAAAAGGCGCAAAGCCTCAAAGCCTCGGGCGCACTAAGGTAAGCGCATGGGCCCCTATATCCTGCGCAGGCTGCTGCTGGTCATCCCGACCCTGCTGGGCATCCTGCTGGTCAACTTTACCCTCACCCAGTTTGTGCCCGGCGGACCGGTCGAACAGGCGATTGCGCGCGCGCAAGGGGGCGGGGATGTGTTTGGCGGATTTGCCGGGGGCAACAACGATGCGGGCACGGACGAACTGGACACTGCGTCCGACAGCACCTATGTCGGCGCGCGCGGACTGCCGCCCGAATTCATCGCCGAGCTGGAGCGTGAGTTCGGCTTTGACAAACCCCCCGTGCAGCGGTTCCTGAACATGGTGTGGAACTACGCCCGCTTTGATTTTGGCGAGAGTTATTTCCGATCTATCGGAGTCATAGACCTTGTGATCGAAAAACTGCCGGTTTCGATAACTCTTGGGCTGTGGTCCACGATCATTGCCTACGCGATTTCGATCCCGCTGGGCATCGCCAAGGCGGTGCGCGACGGCACCCCGTTTGATACGTGGACGTCCGGTGCGATCATCGCGGCCTATGCCATCCCCGGATTTCTCTTTGCCATCCTGTTGCTGGTGCTGTTGGCGGGCGGCAGTTACTGGCAGATCTTCCCGCTGCGCGGTCTGACATCGGACAATTTTGACGATCTGACCGCATTGGGCAAGGTCGGTGACTATTTCTGGCACATCACCTTGCCGGTTCTGGCAGGCACCATTGGCGCATTCGCGACGCTGACCCTGCTGACCAAGAACAGCTTTCTGGACGAGATCAAAAAGCTGTACGTAATGACCGCGCGGGCCAAGGGGCTGTCGGAAAAACGGGTGCTTTATGGCCATGTGTTCCGAAATGCCATGCTGATCGTGATCGCCGGATTTCCGGCCGTGTTCATCGGCGTTTTCTTTGGCGGATCACTGATCATCGAAACCATCTTTTCGCTGGATGGCCTGGGCCGCCTCGGGTTCGAGGCGGCGGTGGCGCGCGATTATCCGATTGTGTTCGGCACGCTGTATATCTTTGGCCTGATGGGCCTGCTGGTCGGCATCATCTCCGACCTCATGTATGTTCTGGTGGACCCCCGTATCGACTTTGAGCGGAGGGAGGGCTGATGGCGGTGCAGGAAGCAGAGCTGGACACGCCCATCGTCGTTCCACCGCGCAAGCGCGGCCTGTTCAAGCTGTCGCCCCTGAACCAGCGTCGCTGGCGCAACTTCAAAAAGAACCGCCGTGCCTTCTGGTCGTTATGGATATTCGCCATCCTTTTCGGAGCGTCATTGTTCGCGGAGTTTCTTGCCTACGACAAACCCATCGTGGTGCGCTATCAGAACGAACTCTATTTTCCGATCTGGAATTTTTACGCGGAAACCGATTTTGGCGGCGATTTCCAGACCGAGGCCAGCTATCGCGACCCGGAAGTCCAGTGCCTGATCGTGTCCGGCGGGTTGGATGTGTGTTTTGACGACCCCGAAGCGGTGATTGCGGACGCGCAGGACGGCGAAGTCAACGGCGAAGCGATCACCAAAGGCTGGACGATCTGGCCGCTCATTCCCTACAGCTATGATACCGCCGTCGACCGGCCCGGCGCGGCCCCTCTGGCCCCGAACGAAGAGAACCTGCTGGGCACCGACGGAACCAAGCGCGACGTGCTGGCGCGCGTCATCCACGGTTTCCGGTTGTCTGTGCTGTTCACGCTGCTTGTCACCGGGGCATCTGCGGTGATCGGGGTGATCGCGGGGGCGGTGCAGGGGTATTTCGGCGGGCGCACCGACCTGATTTTTCAGCGCGTCATCGAAGTCTGGTCTTCGACGCCCAGCCTTTATGTGATCATCATCATGTTTGCCATTTTGGGGCGAAGTTTCTGGCTGCTTGTGTTCCTGCTGGTCCTGTTTGGCTGGACAGGTCTGGTCGGGGTGGTCCGCGCCGAATTTCTGCGGGCGCGCAACCTGGAATATGTCCGGGCGGCCCGCGCGCTTGGGGTCGGTAACCTGACCATCATGTTCCGCCACATGTTGCCAAACGCGATGGTGGCGACGCTGACGATGCTGCCCTTCATCATCACGGGCACCATATCATCGCTTGCGGTGCTCGACTTCCTTGGCTTTGGTTTGCCGTCCTCGGCGCCATCCCTGGGCGAACTGACGCTCCAGGCGAAACAGAACCTGCAGGCGCCCTGGCTGGCCTTTACCGCGTTCACGGTTTTTGCGATCATGCTGAGCCTGCTGATCTTTATCTTCGAAGGCATCCGTGATGCGTTCGATCCCAGAAAGACGTTTTCTTGACTGCGCTCCTCACTGTCACTGACCTGTCGGTTGGTTTTCGTCAGGATGGCCAGCTGACGCAGGCGGTGCGCGGCGTGTCCTTTTCTGTCGACCGGGGCGAAACGGTCGCGCTGGTGGGCGAATCCGGGTCGGGCAAGTCTGTCTCGGCCCTGTCCACGGTATCGTTGCTGGGGGACAGCGCCGAGGTGACAGGGTCCGTCACCTATGACGGGCAACAGATGATCGGGGCCGGTGAAAAGCTGCTGCGCAAGGTCCGCGGCAACGATATTTCATTCATCTTTCAGGAGCCGATGACCTCGCTCAACCCGCTGCACACGATCGAAAAACAGCTGGGCGAAAGCCTTGCCTTGCATCAGGGCATAGTGGGAGGCGACGCACGTGCGCGCATCCTTGAACTTATGCACAAAGTGGGCATTCGCGATGCCGAAAGCCGCCTTGGCGCATATCCGCACCAACTGTCCGGTGGCCAGCGCCAGCGTGTCATGATCGCCATGGCGCTGGCCAACCAGCCCGACATTCTGATCGCGGATGAACCGACAACCGCGCTTGACGTCACCATTCAGGCACAAATCCTGGATCTTCTGGCCGAGTTGAAACTGACCGAGAATATGGGATTGCTGTTTATCACTCATGACCTTGGGATCGTGCGCCGTATCGCGGACCGGGTGTGTGTGATGCAGAATGGCGAGATCGTCGAAACGGGCCCGACGGCCGAGATATTTGCCAATCCGCAGCACCCGTATACGCAGAAACTGCTGTCCGCCGAACCCAAAGGACAGCCGGCGCCGGTGCCGGCGGATGCGCCGCTCATTGCGGAAACGCAGCACCTCAGGGTCTGGTTTCCGATCACCGCAGGCCTGTTGCGCCGGACCGTGGGGCATGTGAAGGCTGTGAATGACGCCACCTTTCAGATCCGCGCCGGTGAAACGGTCGGGATAGTCGGCGAAAGCGGATCGGGCAAGACTACGCTGGCCTTGGCCATCATGCGTCTGATCGCATCTGACGGTGGCATCGTCTATATGGGGCAGGATATTCGTGGCTGGAAAGTGCGCGAGTTGCGCCGTCTGCGCAAAGACATGCAGATCGTGTTTCAGGACCCCTATGGATCTTTGTCGCCGCGCATGACCGCTGCTCAGATCATCGCGGAAGGGCTGGCCATTCACGGTGTCGAAGGGGGGCGCCCGCAGCGCGAAGTGGTGGCCGAGGTGATGGCCGAAGTGGGCCTTGATCCACTGACGATGGATCGCTATCCACACGAGTTCTCCGGCGGGCAGCGCCAGCGCATCGCGATTGCGCGCGCCATGGTGCTGCGCCCCCGACTGGTTGTTCTGGACGAGCCCACATCGGCGCTGGACATGACAGTGCAGGTGCAAATCGTGGAATTGCTGCGCGGTTTGCAACAGAAATACGGGCTGGCGTTTCTGTTCATCAGTCATGACCTCAAGGTCGTGCGCGCAATGAGTCACAAGGTGTTGGTGATGCAACAGGGCGATGTGGTCGAGCAGGGCAGTGCGGACGATCTGTTCGAGAGGCCGCAGGCGGAATACACCCGCACGTTGCTGCAAGCCACACATTAGGGACGGGGTCGGACGCGCGTTGGCTTGCACCAACGACGCCCCGCCTGCCGTCTCTTATGCCGCGAGAACCCCGGCCAGCATCACAGCCGCCGCCACGATATGGATCAGCATGATGGCCCGGTCGTTCCAGCGCAGGCCGACGTAGAACCAGCCGGCCAGACCGAATGCAAAAAAGTACAGGTTGGCGGGATGGGCACCCATCGCGGTGGTGGCATAGCCAAAAATCTGTGCAATGGACGCCCCCCACTTGATTGTGCCCGTTGTGTCAGTCAGGCGACGGGCCCGGATCACAGCCGTTCCAGATCAATGCATTTTGCCTGGCGCGGCTGCCACCATTTGCGTTTCTGAATATCGCTGACGCGGGTGCAGCGCGGCCCGCTTTGTGTCGCCGTCATGAAAGAATTGGCATAGATGTTGAGCATGGTGCGCCTCTTTGGTTTGTGTATTGATGTCATGCATATTGAACAAAAACGGATTTCATGCGAGTCAAAGAGAATTCTGTTGTGTAAGATGGAATAACATATGAAATGGCGCGAACTACCGCCCTTGGCCGCGTTGCGTGCTTTTGCCGCCTATGTCGAGACCGGCAGCGTGGTCGCGGCGGGCGGCGCCTTGTCTGTCAGCCATGCCGCGGTCAGCCAGCAGTTGCGCGCTTTGGAAACGCATTTGGGCGTCTCTTTGCTGGATCGCTCTGGCCGTGCACTGCGGCTGACAAGTGACGGTGAGATTCTGGCCCAGGGATGTGCCGATGGATTCGGCCAGATTGCCCGCGCCGTTGCGCTGGTCAGTGGTGCCGAGGCTTTGCGCCCTCTTCATATCTCTCCCACGCCAAGTTTTGCCGCCGCCTGGCTGATGCCGCGTCTTCCGGAATTCCGGGCCACCAATCCGGGTCTGAACATCGTGCTCGATCCGACGCCCGAATTGGTCACTCTTGCCCCGGGGGGCGTTGATCTTTCGATTCGCTATGGCAACGGGGACTGGCCCGGGCTGGACAGCGAAATGCTTTTGGAAACCGCGATGGTGGTGGTTGCGGCACCATCGCTGGTCGAGGGGCTGGATACTTCTGATCCGGGCAGCCTGAGTGTTCTGCCGTGGCTGGAAGAGGTCGGCACAACGGAAAGCACCCGCTGGCTGGATGCCCGCGGTGTCGCGCGCGGCATGCGTGGCAGTCTGACGCAAGTGCCCGGCAATCTGTTGCTGGATGGCGCACGTGACGGGCAGGGTGTCGCGGTCACGGTGCGCCATTTTGTCGAACCGGATATTCAATCCAGTCGCCTGTGTGTGCTGCACGAGGATGCCAGCCCCGGCACCGGCTATTATCTGGTGACAAGACCGGGGATTCATCGCCCGCCTCTCAAGGCGTTCATGCGTTGGATCAGACGAGCGGCACGCCCCTGACCGGATGGCAGACACGGAGCGGTTTTCGACAAAACTGTGCGTTCGTGCTATGACTGACAAAGTTATCGCAGACATTTTCGAACCTTGACCTGAAGGGCCCACAGCCATGCCTGATCTGATTCCTGCTGCCGCCAGGAAAAAGATGGAAGGCGCCTGCAAGAAGGTTGCCAAGAAAGTCGGCAAGGCGGTCAAGACGATCGACGACAAGGGCAAGATCGAAAAGGCGATCAATGAAAAATGCAAAAAAGAGATCAAGTCCATCGACAAGACGGTTGTCAAATTCTTTGCCGATCAGCTGAAGAAGGAACTGGCCAAGAAGAACAAGAAGATCGACGGCGAAGCGGCAATTCCCAAGATTGACAAGAAATGGGTGCCCAAACCGCCAGGCTCGGGTGTCCCGTCCCTGACCATTCCGATTACCGAACTGGTTCTTGACCCCAAGCACGACGTGAAGGGCAAGTTTTCGATCAAGGTCTGGGCGGACCCGCGCGCATTCGAAACGAAGGACAAGGGCGTGATGGTGAACTTCACGCTGGTGAACTGGTAGCCTGACGGGCCGTTCAGGACGGCCCGATCATAAAGCAGGTCACGTTGCGCGCTTGCAGCCGCCGACAGGCGAGGTCGGCGCTGTCGCGGGTCATGCCCATGAAATTGGCATCAAACCCGGTGGGGCGGCGCACAACCTTGCGCAAGGAGCCGTCCAGTGTCGACATCTCGGCCAGCGCGGTTTTCAGCAGCACCTTTTCGGCCTTGTACCGGCTTGTATAGCGTCCGATGTTTACACCCCAGAACCGTCCGCCCGATGTCGACACGCGGGTGACCACTTCGGGTTCCGTGCTGGTGATCGCTTCGGGTTCGGTGCTGGCAAGCACGACGTCATTGGGTCGCGCGGACGGGCGTCTGACGGGTGGGACGATGGTGCCGGATGGCGTGGCCGCCGCGACGACGTTGACTGTTTCGCTGGTCTGGGCCGCTTCAAGCGCGGTCTGGATGTCGCCCGGCAGAACTGTTGCGGCCACGGGTGCTGTCGCGACAAGGACGGGCGCGTCGGAACCGGGCCGAATTCTGGGGCGGGCTGACGTTTTGACCGCGCCACTCAGGCGGATGATCTTGCCTGCCGCGCGTGAACCATTCTGATTTCCGGCGACCACAACGGGTTCGTTGCCGGGGACATAGGCGGGTTTGTTGGGGCGGCGCAACGGTGCGCGGCTGGGTGCGCGGCGAAACCCGAGGTCGAGAAGTTCGGCAACTTTTGCGTTGCGCGATGCGGTCGACTGGCCGCCGAACACGGTCGCGATGATGCGTTCCTGTCCACGCTCGGCAGAGGAGACAAGGTTGAAACCGGCGGCGCGCGTATAGCCTGTCTTGATGCCGTCGGCACCCTTGTAGGCATTGAGGAAACGGCGGTTGGTGTTGGACACCTGGCGCGTGCCCGCACTGGTCGAGGTGCGCGAGAACAGGTTGTAGTATTGTGGATAGTCGTAAATCATGTGCCGCCCCAGGGTCGACATGTCGCGTGCTGTTGACAGGTGCCCGTTCTCGGTCAGGCCATGTGCGTTCTTGAACGTGGTGCGGGTCATGCCCAGCGACTTGGCCGTGCGGTTCATGCGGCGCGCAAATGCGGCCTCCGAACCCGAGATCGCCTCGCCGATGGCCGTGGCGGCGTCATTTGCGGATTTCACGGCGGCGGCGCGCACCAAAAAGCGGAATTTTATTTTCTGCCCTTTGCGCAGACCCAGTTTGGAGGGGGGTTCGGCAGCCGCGTTGCCCGAAATAGTCACCACGGTGTCCATGCTGATCTCGCCGCGCTCGACGGCCTGGAACGCGACATAAAGCGTCATCATCTTGGTCAACGATGCCGGATGAAGCCGCGTGTCGGCATTGCGTGAATGCAGGACCTCGCCGGTGCGGGCATCCATCACGAATGCGGCGTAGGGTGCGGCAATGGCGGAGATCGGCGAAATCACCAACATCCAGACTGCCAAGAATACGAAAAGCCCTAAACGGGCCGGCGTTTGGTGCCGAACCTTCACGATGAACCTGCCTATGTCTGCCTCTGGCCGCCGATTGTTCGACTGACCTTTTTGTTATTGCGGTCACGCTAACACAGGTATGTTGTTCGATAAAGCGTTGATGCTGCTGGCCAATTGTTTTTTCTGTTCAGCGGTGCGTCCACATGTGGGGCCACGGCATCCTTGCCCCCCAAGACCGGCGATTGTGGCAAGAATGTGGCATCACCGCATCCCATCCAACAAGTCGCGCAAGGCACCAAGGTCAGGCAGTTCGGCATAGCGGGGATGACCATGCGGTGCGTCTGCCGCTTCCAGGTCCCAGGCCAGATCGTGCGGCACGAAAACGCCGTATCCGCCCGCATCAATCATCGGGCGCACATCGGACTTCATCGAATTGCCGATCATCATGCCCACAGATGCGCCGCCGAACGCTTCGAAGATGCGCGTGTAGACGTGGGGTTGCTTGTCCGAAACGATTTCCACCCCGTCAAACATGTCGCCCAGACCGGATTGGGCCAGTTTTCGTTCCTGATGTAACAGGTCGCCCTTTGTGATCAGCAGAACGGGGCCAAAGGATTTGGCGGTGGCCACGGCTTCGGCGGCGTGGGGCAGCAGGTCGATCGGGTGTTGCAGCATGTCCTGTCCTGCGGCGATCAGATCGGCGATCACGTGACCGGGCACGCGCCTGTCCGTCACCTCAAGCGCGGTTTCGATCATGGACAGGATGAACCCCTTGATTCCAAACCCATAATGTCCAAGGTTGCGCCGCTCTGCGGCCAGCAGCACGGCGTCCAGGTCAGGGGTGTCGGTGTGGGGCACGAGCAGTTCGGCAAACCGCTCCTGTGTCAGTTTGAAAAACCGTTCGTTGTGCCAAAGCGTGTCGTCGGCATCAAAGGCAATGCATTTTATCGTGCGCGCAGGGCGCGCAACGCACCGGATTGTGTCAGACATATCCAAAGGCCCTCTTTTCTAACACCCATTCTGCGTTATATAGACGACCCACACCACCACCACAGGATTCTAGGTTTGATGAGGACGCGGATGCATCCAGACGTGCATATGATGGCAGGTCCACAGGACGATGACAGCGATACCGTTGTCATCACCGACGTCAAACCCAAGACCAAGCGTCCGCCGCTTTACAAGGTGCTGCTGCTGAACGACGACTACACCCCGATGGAATTTGTCGTCCATGTGCTGGAACGCTTTTTTGGCCTGAACCACGCACAGGCGTTCGAGATCATGCTGACCGTGCACAAGAAGGGCCTCGCCGTTGTCGGTGTGTTCAGTCACGAGATTGCAGAAACCAAGGTGGCGCAGGTCATGGACTATGCCCGCCGCCATCAGCACCCGCTGCAATGCACAATGGAAAAAGAAGAGTAAGTGGTCGCTGATCGCCTGCCTCTGGCGCTCGCAGCGGTGACGCTGCCGGGCGACGGGTTGATTGCCGTGCTGCACCCGGCCGCCGACGCTGACTTGTCGGCCCTGCCGCAGGACAGGGTGCTGGTTGTCTCGCCCATGGCCACGGTCTGTGCGCAGTTCAGGGCACGCGGATACGAAACGCATGCCGAGTTGCCCCAGGACACGCGGTTTGTCGCCAGCATCGTCTGTCTGACCCGCGCGCGGGCCGAGGCGCAGGCCCTTGTCGCTGCTGCCATGATGCGCACCGATGGCCTCGTGATCGTGGATGGCCAAAAGACCGATGGCGCGGATTCGATGCTGAAGGCCCTGCGCGCCCGCGTCGATGTCGGCGGCCCGATCTCGAAGGCACATGGCAAGATCTACTGGGCGACCGGCGGCGCGGATTTCAGCGACTGGGCCAGGGGGCCCGCATTGCAGCCCGGTGGGTTCTGGACAGCACCGGGTGTGTTTTCGGCAGATGGCGTCGACCCGGCGTCGGAGCTTCTGGTGCGGGCATTGCCAGCGATGATGGTGGGCACCGTTGCCGATCTGGGCGCCGGGTGGGGATTTCTGTCCGCCCATATTCTGACGCGCGACGTCAAGGCCGTGCATCTGGTCGAAGCCCACGACATGGCGCTGCAATGCGCGCGCCACAACGTGACTGACCCGCGTGCGCAGTTTCACTGGGCCGATGCGACCACATGGACGCCGCCCGAATTGGTCGACGCCGTGGTGATGAACCCGCCGTTTCATGCCGGACGCACCGCCGATCCGTCGCTGGGTCGCGACTTTATCGCGGCAGCCGCACGGGTGTTGAAACCGCATGGTGCGCTGTGGATGGTGGCCAATCGGCACCTGCCCTACGAAGAGGCGCTGGAACACGCCTTTACCAAAGTGGTTGATCTGGACGGCGATGCGCGGTTCAAACTGGTGCGGGCCGAACGGCCAAGGCGCAAGCGAGGATAAGCATGTCATTTTCCATCAGCGGCAAGACCGCCATCGTGACCGGGGCCGCCAACGGCATCGGTCTGGCCATCGCGCGACAGTTTGCGGATCGCGGGGCCAACGTGATGTGCGCGGACATGGACGAAAAACGCCTTGCTGACGAATTGGGCGATCTGCCCGATGATGCCAATATCCGCTATTTCGCCGGTGATCTGCGCCAGCGACTGACCATCGCCAACCTGATTTCGGCGACCATCGATGCATTCGATCAGATCGACATTCTGGTCAACGCCTCGCGGCAGGTGATGGAAACCGACGCGCTGGACCCCGAGGACATGTCGGTCGACGATCTTTTCCAGCAGAACGTCATGACAGCCCTGCGCCTGACCCAGCAGGTCGCGCGCCGGATGATCAAGCAGAACGAAGGCAGCGAGGACGAGAGCAGCAAAGGGTCCATCATCAACCTCAGTTCGATTGCCGCGCACCAGACGCGGCCCGAGTTGTTGGGCTATTCCATCGCTTCTGCGGGACTTGAACAGATGACCAGATCCATGGCGCTGGCGCTTGCCCCGTCCGGCATCCGTGTCAACGCGGTGGCGTTCGGGTCGGTGATGTCGGCCTCGCTCAAGTCCTCGATCGGCAATCATCCCGACTGGCGCGACGAGATCGAGTTGCACACGCCGCTGCACCGGATCGCAAGCCCCAACGAGTTGGTGGATGCGGTGCAGTTCTTTGCCTCGGACGGGTCGGGCTTTGTCACCGGCGACGTGATGACAGTCGATGGCGGGCGCAGCTTGCTGGATGCGGTCGAAGCCCCCGCGCACTAGCTGCATTTGCCCTTGGCCACCGGATTGGGCATGGGCTAGACACTTTTCAACCTGACGGGAAAGCGCCCATGACCGAACAGTTCGACACCCAAAAAACCCGCGCCTCTGCATGGTTCCGCCAGTTGCGCGATGATATCGTCGCCTCCTTCGAAGGGCTGGAGGCCAGCCACGACACGGGGCCACTGGCCGATGCCGCGCCCGGCACGTTCGAGGTGAGCGAGACCATGCGCGCCGCGGATAACGGATCGGACGCAGGTGGCGGCCTGATGAGCGTGATGCGGGGGGGGCGCGTGTTTGAAAAGGTCGGCGTCAACATCTCGACCGTTTATGGCACGCTGGGGGAACGCGCGCAGATGGCCATGGCCGCGCGCAAGGGCATTCCGGGGATGAAGGACGATCCGCGTTTCTGGGCGTCGGGCATCAGCCTTGTCGCGCACATGCAGAACCCGCACGTACCTGCGGTTCACATGAACACGCGCATGTTCTGGACACCACATGCCTGGTGGTTCGGGGGCGGGTCTGATTTGAACCCCTGTATCGAATACGGTGAGGACACGGCCCATTTCCACGACCAGCAGCGCGTGCATCTCGACCCTCACGGGGCGGATCTGTACCCCAGGCTCAAGGCGTGGGCTGATGAGTATTTCTATGTCCCGCACCGCAATCGCGCGCGCGGTGTTGGCGGCATTTTCATGGATGATCACTGTACCGGCGACTGGGAGGCGGACTTTGCGCTGACCCAGGACATTGGCCGTGCGTTCCTGCCCGCCTACCTGCCCCTGGTCGAAAAGCGGCGGGTGCAGGATTGGGACGACGCGGACAAGGATGCGCAACTGGTGCATCGCGGGCTTTATGCCGAATACAACCTTGTCTACGACCGGGGCACCAAGTTCGGTCTGGAAACCGGGCATGATGCCAATGCGGTCCTGATGAGCCTGCCGCCGCTCGCCAAGTGGGTCTGAAGGCCGCCTAGGCGGCCCTGCTGGCCCGACACAGGCAACTTGCCCGGATCGCGATGTCGGCGCGCGCCATGGCCTGATCCAGCAGTGCCTTGATATGCGGCAGTTCCACCGTTTCACCGCGTCGTTGCAGACATTCATGCAAACCGTGCAGGGCCCAGACGTTGCGCGGGTGCTGGCTGGGCCTTGGCAGTTTTCCATCCAGCCCCAGATCGGCGCGATAGACCGCTTCGGCCTCGCCATACTCTCCGGCTTCCATCAACAAGGCCCCCAGCGCGTGGCGGGTTGGTTGTGGCCATGACCACGGTTCTTCGTAGAGCAGACCGTCATCGCATTTCACGGCGGCGCGCAGGTGATCAAGCCCTTCGTCCCTGCGCCCGGCCTTGAAGGCGATCTCGCCCCGCATCATCTGTTCGGCCACGGCCAGAACATCCCGCGCGGCGTTCTGGAACAGGTACCGGTCTTCAGGGACGACGGCGTATGCGGCATCAAAGGCCGCGCCCGCCGCCTCGGCCTCGTCATGGCGCCCCAGATTGGCCAGCGCGATGGCGCGCGCATAGAGGATCAGCGCGTTCGTCGTGGTGTAGAGTTCCTTGTCCTCGGGCAGATCGAGGTCGAGGATTTCGGACCACATGCCAAAGCGGACATAGGCGTGCGGCAATGCGGCCACGAAGGTTTCGAACAGATCGGGATAGACCCGCACCACCTCGTCCGGCACCTCCCCGCGCAAGCGTTTGGCCGCGTCGATTGCGGCACCGCGTTGGCCCAGAAACATCGCGCCATACAGGGCGAAGTGCAGGTTGTGAATGCGGTAGAGCGCATAGAAATTCGCCGCCCCCGCATGGGCCTTGAACCGGTCATCAACCTTTGCAGCCGCCAGATTGCGCGACAGCACGTTTTCATAATCCCCGCACAGCACGTCGATATGGGTCGCCATGTGCACCAGATGGCCTGCGTCGGGCACCAGGCCGGTCAGGCGATCCCCGTGGCGCAGCGCCCGTTCGGGATGGGGCGACATCTCCATCAGGTGAATGTACATGTGCAAAAGACCCGGATGGTCCCACGCCTCGGCCCTGTCGAATGCGCGTTCGAGGACGGCTTGGGCCTCTCGCGTTGAGGCCTCGGGGTTTGGCACCCCTTTCCAGAAGTCCCACAACTGCCACGGAGTACGGTTCATCAATGCCTCGGCATAGACAAAGGTGACGTCCAGATCATCGGGGAATGCGTCATAGACAGGTTTCATCGCGGCGGCGAACCCATCGTTGAACGGTTGGTAGTCTTCGATTGCAGGGTCAGTTGGATAGCGCGAGGCGAGCACCTCAAGCAGGGCGCGCTCCGTCCCGGTGGCGTGTTGCAGAGCCAGTCCAGCGTTGAGAGCAGCATGGGCACGGGCCAGTGCGGGGGCCTTTTCTTCGGGTGAAAACACGTCCCACGGTTTGTTGTAGTTCGGGCCGATGGCATAGGCGATGCCCCAGTGCGCCAGGGCGCAATCCGGGTCGGCGGCAAGGGCGTGGTCAAAGCAGACTATCGCCTCTTCGTGATTGTAGGCGAACAGCCAGACAAGCCCGCGATCAAACCATGCCTGCGCTTGTGCAACCTTGCTGGCGGGGCGTGAATACGTGCCAAGGTCAAAATAGTCCGTCACTGAAAATCTCCGTCTGAAAATGAAAAAGCCTGTTCAGCGTACACGCCAGTGCTGATTCTTCTGCAACAATGTTGGGGGTCACGAGTGTGGCAGTCACCGGCGCCGGCGGGCGTGTCAGTGCCAGCCAGCCTCTGCCAGGGCGGCCCGATAGTTTGGCGCGACGTTCATTTTGCCGCCCAGCCCGTTTTTGACCAGCAGATCGTGCATGCGCGGCAACCGCCAGCAGGGGACGTGCATGATCATGTGGTGTTCGAGGTGATAGTTGACCCAATAAGGTGCGATGAAGGTTTTCGCGATCGGCCCGGCCCGGGTGGTGCGCACGTTTCTGAGGGGGTCTTGTGACATCTCGGTCGCCCCGTGTTCGGCGATGTTGCGCACCCGCAGAACGAACTGGAACCACGTCAGGTATGGCACGATCCAGAAGGCGATGCCCCACCACCAGTCCCCGATCAGGCTGATCACAAGGGCGATGCCGAAAAAAACCGGAAAGGCGGTGTAGATCGTGTTGGATTTGAAGGCTTGTGCTGCATCACCTTTGGCTGCCTCGATGGCATCGTCATCGCCCGCCAGCCGGACAAACATCATGATCTGGCTGACCAGCTGCTTGATCCCTGTCTGCCCGGTGAGGTCGCGGATGAACTTGCGCCTGAGCGACGCCTTTGACGTCGGGAAATTCTGGCTCAGCACCAGATCGGGATCTTTGTCCGTCTGGGTAAAGCGATGGTGGGTGAGGTGATAATGCCGGTATGCGGCAAGGTCGGCCATGATCGGCCAGCCGCACAGCCACGTGCCGACAAATTCGTTCATCCAGCGCGTTTTGAACATGGCGTTATGGGCCGCCTCGTGCATCAGGATCGCAAGGCCGAGTTGCCGTGACCCGATCAGCAAAATCGCAAGCAGTGCGGTGAGCGGGTTGGGCCAGAGTGCAAACAGGGCAATGGCCCCGGCGATGACAGCCCAACAGTGCAGGATCAGCAGCGTACCGGCCAAATCCGACCGCGCCGCCAGTGGGCGGATGTCGCCTGGGTCGAGATAGGCTTTTCCCGGGGTCATTGCCTGGTCCTCCATTTATAAAATGGGTTTCGGCGGTGCCGGCGTCAAGAGAAACGCCGCGTCTTGTGCGCTGGCGTTGGCTGGGGGCGCTGCCCCCGTCCTGCGGACACCCCCGTGGTATTTTCAGTCAGAAGAAGACGGGTGCCAGTCAAAGAACCTGGGTCCGGCGCGTTTAAGAAGCGTCCGGGCGAGGTCGGTGCCAAGCGTCGGGCCGTCCGCGATTGGGCCGGATACGGATTCTGAGATGGCTTCGGACCCGTCCGGGCGCAACACCTGGCCTGTCAGTGTCACCGTACCGTCCCCGAGCGTTGCCAGACCGGCAATCGGGGTTTCGCAGGACCCGTCCAGCGTGAACAGGAATTGCCGTTCGGCCGCCAGCCTCTGGCCGGTTTCACCGTGGTGAATCGCCGCCAGCATATCGGCCGTGTTTGCGTCGTTCACGCGTCGTTCGATGCCGATGGCCCCTTGCGCGATTGCAGGCAGCATATCGGCCGGATCGACGGGCGTCGCGGGTACATCTGTCATCTCAAGGCGGTTCAGGCCCGCGCAGGCCAGAAAAGTGCAGGACGCCACGCCCTCGCTCAACTTTTTCAGGCGCGTTTGCACGTTGCCGCGAAATTCGACCACTCTCAGGTCGGGGCGTTTGTTGAGCAACTGTGCCCGACGACGCAAGGACGAGGTGCCCACAATTGCACCCTCGGGCAGATCGGTCAGGTGCGACAGGGCTGGCGATACAAACGCGTCACGCACGTCTTCGCGGGGCAAAAATGTATCAAGGATCAGCCCATCGGGCTGCACCGTCGGCATGTCCTTCATCGAGTGCACGGCGATGTCGATTTTTCCCGCCAGCAGGTCTTCCTCGATCTCGCGGGTGAACAGGCCCTTGTTCCCGATTTCCTTGAGCGGCCGGTCTGCGGCGATCATGGAACGGTCATCGCCTGTGACCTTGATCACGATGATTTCGAAGGCCGTGAGGGGCAGGTCGAAAGCGGCTGCAAGACGGGCGCGGGTTTCATGGGCCTGGGCCATGGCCAGAGGGGAACCGCGGGTGCCGATTTTCAGCGGCGCAGTTGTGTTTGGAAGTCGCACTGTCATGGGTTTATCTTTTAGGTGTGGCAACTTATCCTGACAACCGGAAACGGCGAGGCAAAGGCAGGTCGCGATGAAAGACGGGTTTCGAACCAAGACGATACTGCGGGCGCTGGCCGGTGAAACCCTGCCGACCCCGCCCATCTGGATGATGCGTCAGGCGGGCCGCTATTTGCCAGAATACAAGGCAACGCGCGCCCAGGCCGGGGATTTCCTGAGCCTGTGCTATAACCCCGAACTGGCCGCCGAGGTAACTTTGCAGCCTATTCGGCGCTACGGTTTTGACGCGGCGATTCTATTTGCGGATATCCTGCTGGTGCCGCAGGCCCTTGGCGCGGATTTGTGGTTTGTGACCGGCGAAGGGCCGCGTTTGTCCACCATCACCCGGCAATCCGATTTCGATGATCTGAAGCCTGTCGAGGCCATTCATGACACGCTGAACCCGATCTATGAGACGGTCAGGATCCTGCGCCGCGAACTGCCCCAGGAGACGACGCTGATCGGGTTTGCCGGCGCGCCATGGACCGTGGCGACCTATATGATTGCCGGGCAGGGCACGCCGGATCAGGGGCCGGCACACGCGCTGCGTGAGGGAAATGAGGCGTTGTTCGAGGCCCTGTTGGCGCGGATCACTGCGGCGACAATCGAATACCTGTCGGCGCAGATCGAGGCGGGGGCCGAAGTGGTCAAGATATTCGACAGCTGGGCCGGATCGCTGAAAGGTGCGGCGTTCGAGAAATACGCCGTCGCCCCCTGCGCCGAGATCACGGGCGCCATCAAAGCGCGCCATCCCGGCATTCCCGTCATCGGGTTCCCGCGCGAGGCGGGGGACGGATATATCGGGTTTCACGGCAAGACGGGCGTGGATTGCGTCGCGCTCGACAATTCGGTGTCTGCGGAATGGGCGGCCCGGATGGTGCAGGTCGATGGATGTGTGCAGGGCAATCTGGCCTCTTCGCACATGGTGACGGGCGGACAGGCGCTGGTGGACGAAACCCGCTCTATCATAAGGGCCCTTTCTGGGGGCCCGCATATCTTCAATCTGGGTCACGGGATCACGCCGGATGCGGACCCCGAAAACGTGACCTTGATGATCGAGACAGTTCGCGGGGGATAACCGGGGATTTCGGTCTTGACGATTCCCGGGGGCTGACATAGGTGACGCCTCCATGGCGCGGTAGCTCAGCTGGTTAGAGCGCTCGACTCATAATCGAGAGGTCGGGAGTTCAAGTCTCCCCCACGCCACCACCGTTTCACGGTCTTTGTTTCCTTGATGTCACGCGTATCGGAGATGGCCCCTCTCGTGCATCGGCTTTGCCGATACCCTGCCGGGGCGACGCGCGCCGCTTTGCGGCACGCTGGTTCAAGTTTCCCCCCACGCCACTATTCGCATCCGGTTTGCAAAGCGAGTTCAAGCGTCCGGCACGTGTTCGGGGCGCCAGTGCGCGGCGTGGTCCATGCATGGGAGTCCCTATCCGGCGGCCTTCTTTTGTGCTGCAACCAGCGCGGCCATCGCCCTTTCTGCATCCGCGTGTGGTACAAAGACGTGATCGTGATGATATGCGGCGACAACATTGCAGGAAATGCCGACGTCTGTCAGCGCCTGTGCCACCGCCGCTGTCAGGCCGGTCCCTTCCAGATCGGAAAACACGTTCAGGGTGATCTGCCGCATCGTTAGGCGCGTGTCGTACCCATGGCTGGCCGCCGTGTCGCCTGGAAGGATCAGGGTTGTTCCTTCGACTTCTTGGACGACGGCAATGGCCTGTGTCGCCAGCGCCGATGCGGTTTCGCGATCGGGCTCGCAGCAATAGACCCACGTACCGTTCGTCAGCTCGGGCGACATGCCTGCGATCATCGCGATTGTGTCTTTGACGGTCATTGCGGGATCAGACCGTCAGGGCCATCGGATGTCAAACGCGTCGCGGATCGCAGCATCGGTTGCGGCGTCGATGTAATCGGGTGCGGGTGCGGCCAGTATCTCGTCCACACGCACGCTTGCCCTGTCCCATGCGGTCGTCGCTCCGCCCTTTTCCCAGCCGCACGGTGTGTCGCGGTCGGCGAGGGAGGGGTAGACATAGTCGCGCTCCATTGCCGCGATGGTCGCCGCACTGCCAAGGAAGTGACCCTCGCCCAGCACGGCACTGCATATCCCGTCGTAGTCGAGCGTGCCCTCGTTCACCTCGATCCCGCGCAGGATGCGGTAGGTCTGGCTGTGCATCTCGTCATCCAGCACGAACGCCTCGAAACTGGCGCCGAGCAAGGCGGCGGTCATCCCTGAGCTTTCATAGATCAGGTTTCCACCGGCAAGGGCCGCCGCAAGCGATGTCAGCCCCTTTTCGACACCGTATTGCGCGTCCAGCGCCTTGGCGTCCGTCATGGATGCGGCCACACCGGAGACAAGGCCAAGCCAGTTGATAATCTGGGCCGAGGCCGCGTTGAGAACGGCGATTTCGCCGCCACCGCCTGCAAACGCGCCGGTACGCAGGTCGATGACAAGAGGCCAGTTCGAAAACACCATCGGATGGCCCGGCTTGATGGCGTGGACCATCACCAGGCTGGCGAGGGTTTCGGCAAGCGACTGGGCAAGGAACGCGGCGAGGGTGGCGGGGGCCGTTGCGCCGGCCTGCGCGGCCGTAATGCAGGACAGGGGAATATTGTGGGCAAGGCATTCATAGACTGTGTCCACAGCATCCGCACCGAAACGCATCGGCGAGATCACCGGGCTGATATGCGCCTTGACGAAGGGGCGTGTGGCAAAGGCGCCGTCGCCCCCGGCCAGCATGTCGAACATGGCCACGATGGGCGCCACGTGCCCGGCGAGAGTAAAGGCGGTCGCCACGGGTTTCGTCGTGTTCCGCATCAGGGCGTAGGCGGTGTTCACATCCAGAGCCCATTCGTCCGCGAGATCGGTGGCGATGCAGCAGCGGGTGAACCAACTGACATTTGTCAGGTTGTCCTGAAGGTGGGTGAAGTCGTGCAGATCGGCCAGGGTCGAGGCCCGGTAGAGCCGCGTCGTGCGATCCAGCGTCTGCACCGCCGCACCCCCGGTGCCGAAGTGGACGGCGGTTCCGCCCACTTCGATGCTGCGGGCCGGGTCGCGGCCATGCAGCGCAAATGTTGTGGGCGCGGCGGCAATCGCGTCTTCGACCAGCGTGCGCGGCAGGGTGATCCGGCCGCCGGCCTTCGTGGAAACGGCGCCGACCCCTTCCAAAGTGGTGCGCAACCGGTCGGGCACCTCGCCCATTCCGAGGTCTTCCAACAGCCGCAGCGCGGTGTCGTAGATCGCGCGCATCTCTGCCGTATCCAGCGGTTTATATGTGCCGCCGTGCTGACCCGGCGGGGCCGGGTTTGTTGGCGGGCCAGCGGCGCGTGCCGCTTTGCGTGCCGCGCGGCCAGCGCGTTTTGGTCTTGGGTCGGACATGGGGACATGTGGGGGTCGTTGTGCCGTACCGCGCAAGCCCTGATTTTCGATTTCACCTCTGCGAATACATCTTTTCAGAACGATTAAGGTGCGATCAGGGCAATTGACCTTATCCTGCTTCCCCGCATTCTGATGCCCGACAGTGATGTGCGGAGCCAGACATGAAAACCCAGACCAGAGCCGTTGTGATCGGTGGCGGCATCGCCGGATGTTCCACCCTGTATCACCTCACACAGGAGGGATGGACCGACGTTGTGCTGGTCGAGCGGGACGAGTTGACCAGCGGCACCACCTGGCATTCCGCCGCGCAGGTCACGAATTTCGGGATGACGCAGACGATGGTTGGGCTCAAGTCGCACTCCATCAAGCTTTATCAGGAACTGCGCGACGATCCCGATTACCCGGTTCAGTACAATCACGGGGACGGCGGGATCCGGCTGGCCAACACGCAGGCGCAAATGGATGGCTATCGCCACTTTGCGTCGATGGCGCGCGGTATGGGGGTCGAGTTCGAAGTGATCGACGCCGAAGAATGCGCCCGCCGCCATCCGCTGATTTCGACGGACAATCTGCTGGGTGGTTTGTGGGACGCCAGTGACGGGGACATTGACCCGGCGTCCTTGTGTCAGGCGCTGGCGCGGCGTGCGCGCAAGGCGGGGGCGGAGGTGTACCGCCAGACAAATGTGACGGGTCTGACGCAGTTGGGCGATGACAGTTGGATTGTGCATACCGACAAGGGCGATATCGCCTGCGAGGTTGTGGTGAATGCCTGTGGCTACCGCGTGAACGAGGTCGGTGCGATGATGGGCGTGGCGCATCCCGTGACCTCGATGGAGCATCAGTATTTCGTCACCGACGAGATCCCCGGCATTGTCGCGGCGGGCCATCGGATGCCGCTGCTGCGCTGCCCGATCAGCGACTATTACTGTCGTCAGGAAAAGAACGGGTTGCTGCTGGGGTTTTACGAGCAGGACTGCAAGACCTGGGGCATGGACGGGATCAGCCCGGATTTCTCGAATGATCTGTGCCCGGATGATCTGGACCGGATCACGGATGTTCTGGAGGGCGCGTTCGAACGGATGCCTGCGCTGATGGAGGTGGGCATCAAGAACGTGGTGAACGGGCCCATCACCTACACCATTGATGGCGCGCCGCTGGTCGGCCCGATTCCGGGTAAGCGCAATGCGTTCTGCATCATCGGCCTGCGCGCCGGGCTGGGTGAGGGGGGCGGCCATGGCTGGCTGCTGGCGCAACAGATCGTGCATGGCGAAGCGTGCTATGACACGTGGGTGATTGATCCGCGCCGCTTTACCGGCCATGGCACTGTGGAACTGACCGCGCTGAAGGCGATCGAGGATTATCAGAACGAATTCCGCTTTCACTTTCCCCATGAACACCGCCCTGCGGGGCGGCCGATCAAGACAACTCCGCTGACGCCGGTGCTGGCTGCCGAAGGGGCTGAGTTCACCGTCGTGAACGGCTGGGAGCGGGCGGAATATTTCAAGCCTGCCCCGGACTTTGAGGTGACCCACGGGTTTCATTTTGATGAGGCTTTTGAGGTTGTTGCGGGCGAAGTGGCGGCAGTGCAGACAGGCGTCGGCCTTGCCGAAGTGAACGGGTTCAACCGGATCGAGGTGGCGGGGCCGGATGCCCACGCCTTTCTTGATCACGTGATCTGCGGGCGTGTGACGCAAAAACCGGGCAAGGTGGGCCTTGGCTATCTGTTGAACGATCATGGCTGCGTCAAGGCCGAGGCCACGGTGGCCAACATCCCCGACGGCCCGGTATGGTTCGGGTCGGCGGCGGCGGCGGAGTGGCACGATCTGGACTGGTTACGCGGCCATGCGGACGGGTTTGATGTGTCCCTGCGCTCGCTCACCAACGATCACACCATCCTTGTGCTGGCAGGCCCCAGGGCGCGTGATGTGCTGTCTGCGTGCAGTCGGGGCGACTGGTCAAAGGCGGCGTTTCCATGGCTGTCGGTGCGTCGGGCTTTTGTGGGTGTTGCGCCTGCGGTTGTGATGTCGGTCAGTTTCTCGGGCGAGTTGGCCTATGAAATCCACGTACCGAACAACCAGCTTTATGCCGCCTACCTTGCCTTGCGCGCCGCCGGCGCGGCACATGGGCTGCGCCTGTTCGGGGCCCGCGCAGTGGAGTCGATGCGCATGGAAAAGGGTTATTTGCACTGGAAAGCGGACCTGCTGACCGAATTCGACCCGTTCGAGACGGGGCTGGATCGGTTTGTGAAGATGGACAAGGAGTTCGTCGGCAAGGCCGCACTGGAGGCGCGGTGCGCCAAGGGGCCGGGGGCGCGGCTGGTCAGCCTGCAGGTGGAGTCAACCACCGCACCGGCGCATCCCGGCGCGTCCGTGATGCTGGGGGACGAGGTCGTGGGCACCGTCACCTCTGGCGATTGGGGGCACCGGGTGGGCATGAACATCGCCTATGCCTTCATGCGCCCGGACCAGGCAGAGGTCGGCACGCAGATCAGCATCAACATGCTGGGCGAGGCGGTGAAGGCGCAGGTGATCGCGCCCGGCGTTTACGATCCCGAGATGACCCTGCCGCGCGGATGAGGCGGAGGCGCAAAAGTTACAAAGGCGCGTGACTCGACTGGTTGTGTTGCATAACAATCCTCGCGAAAGAACGAGTCAGGCGCATAATGCCTGACCGGACCCAGGGAGGAAATCATATGTCATTCACACGCAAATCATTCCTGCACATGGTGGGGGCCGCCGCCCTTGCGATGGGTGTCGGGGGCGCGGCACAGGCGCAGGAAGTCACCCTGTCGCTGCACCAGTTCCTGCCGGCACAGGCCAATGTGCCCAAGCTGATCCTGGATGTCTGGGCCGACAACGTCGAGGCCGCCAGTGACGGGCGGATCAAGATCGACCGCTTTCCATCCATGCAGTTGGGGGGGCGTCCGCCCGAGCTGATGGATCAGGCGATTGACGGGGTTGCGGACATCGTGTGGACGGTCGTCGGCTATACGCCGGGCCGCTATCCCAGCACCGAGGTGTTCGAGCTGCCCTTCATGATGACAGATGCGCGCGCGATGTCGTCGGCCTACTGGCAGATGTTCGAAAAATACATGAAGGATACCGAGTTCAAGGACGTCAAAATCCTTGGCACATGGGTGCACGGCCCCGGGATGCTGCATGTCAACAAGGAGGTAAAGACCCCTGCCGACATGGAAGGCTTGAAGATCCGTGGCGGATCACGCACCGTCAACACGCTGCTGGAAAAGATGGGGGCGACCCCGGTTGGCATGCCTGTGCCTGCGGTGCCCGAGGGGCTGAGCAAGGGTGTGATCGACGGCACCACGATTCCGTGGGAAGTGACGGCGGCGCTGAAAGTGCCTGAACTGGTCAACAACCATACCGAGTTCGAGGGTAACGCGCTTTATACGCTGACCTTTGTGCTGGCGATGAACAAGGATCGCTATGAGGGTCTGCCCGCCGATCTGCAAAAGGTGATCGACGACAATTCGGGCCTTGAGTTCAGCATCTTTGCCGGTGGGACGCAGGCGGATTCAGACGGGCCAGCCCGCGCGCTGGCAGTGGAAAACGGCAACAACATCGTCACCGTTTCGGGCGACGATCTGAAGGCCTGGCAGGATGCCGCCGCCCCCATCTATGACGAGTGGGTTGCGGATATGGAAAGCAAGGGCATCGACGGTCAGGCGCTGATCGACGAGGCCCGCGCCCTGATGGACGCCTATGAGGGCTAGGCCGTTTGCGGGGTCGCGGCGTGTTGCTGCGGCCCCTTTTTCTTGTCTGAAATGAGGCGTTTATGCACCGTCTGGTGAAATGGCTGTCGCGCGCGTCGGCGGTGATCGGCGGGCTTGTGCTGGTCAGTCTGATCGTGCTGACAACGCTGTCGATCATCGGGCGGGAATTGTCCAAGCTGGGCCACGCCTTTGGCGAAAGCTGGTTTGGCCAGATGCTGATTGCCAGTGGCGTGGACGAGATCAAAGGCAGTTATGAGCTGACCGAGGCGGGCGTTGCCTTTGCCATTTTCGCTTTTTTCCCGGTGTGCCAGTTCTATGGCCAGCACGCGACGGTGGATGTGTTCACCTCTGCCCTGCCACGCCGGGGGCTGGCATGGCTGCGCGCCTTTTGGGAGGTCGTGCTGGCGGCGATCATCGTCTTTATCTCGCTGCGGCTCTTCGAGGGGATGTTGCGATACCTTGGCAATGGCGAAACCACGCTGTTTCTGCAATTTCCCGTCTGGTGGTCCTATGCGGCGAGTGTGGGCGCTGCCGCAATCGCCAGCCTGACGGCCATCTATTGCGCATGGGCGCGGATCGCCGAGGCCGCGACGGGCCGCATGATCCTGCCCGAGGGATAGGCGCATGGACTGGATCAGGGACGTTGTGCAATTTGTCGGGATGAGCCGCCTTGAGCTTGGATTCTGGTCCTTTCCCATCCTTTTGGGGTTGATTTTTCTGCGCGCGCCCATTGGGCTGGCCATGTTCCTGTGTGGTTTTCTGGGCTGGATTTTTGCCATGAACGGCAATCCCACACCCATTCTGGCCAAGCTGAAATCAGAAACCTACACAACATTCTCTAATTACTCGTTAACCATCATCCCGATGTTCCTGCTGATGGGGCAGTTTGCGACCCTGTCGGGGATGTCGACGGCCCTGTTCAAGGCGGCCGAAAGCTTTCTGGGCCACCGCCGGGGGGGCGTTGCGATGGCATCTGTGGGTGCTTGCGCGGGTTTTGGCGCGATTTGCGGATCGTCCCTGGCCACTGCCGCCACGATGAGCCGCGTGGCGCTGCCGGAGCTGAAAAGATATGGATATTCAGGGGGTTTCTCGACCGCGACACTGGCTGCCGGAGGCACGCTGGGCATCCTGATCCCGCCCTCTGTGATCCTTGTGATCTATGCCATCATCACCGAGCAGAACATTGCCAAACTGTTTCTGGCCGCTTTCATCCCCGGCATTCTGGCCGCCATCGGTTATGTCATCACCATTTCGATCTATGTGCGCCTGTACCCCGGATCGGCGGGCACGCGCGCGCCTGTGCCGATGGTCGAACGCTGGAAGGCGCTGGGCGAAACCTGGCCGGTTCTGGTGATCTTTGTCGTGGTGGTCGGCGGCATCTATGCCGGATGGTTCACGCCGACCGAAGGAGCGGCCATTGGGGCGGCGGGCACCGGGATCGTCGCGCTGGTGGGGGGTAACCTGACATGGGCCGTGCTGGGCGAGGCCCTGATCGGCACCGCCAAGACAACGGCCATGATCTTTTTCATCGTGCTGGGGGCCGCCCTTTACAACAACTTTCTGGCGCTGTCGGGTGCGCCGCAATTCCTGGCGGATTTCGTGCTGGGCCGGGACTTTGGACCGTTTTTCGTGCTGTCGGTCATCCTTGTGTTCTACCTGATATTCGGCTGCGTGATGGACAGCCTGTCGATGATCCTGCTGACGGTGCCGATCTTTTTCCCGGTCATCTCTGGGCTTGATTTCGGGATGACACCCGAGCACGTGGCGATCTGGTTTGGCATTCTTGTGCTGATCGTGGTCGAGGTCGGGCTGATCACGCCGCCTGTGGGCATGAACCTGTTCATCATCAACGCAATGGACCGCGAGACGCCGATGACCGAAACCTATAAGGCGGTCATGTTCTTTGTCGGGTCCGACATCGTGCGGGTGATTTTGCTGGTCGCCTTTCCGGTCATCACGCTGTTCCTGATCCCGGCCTGAGGCACGGGGCGCGAATCATGGGTTAACGCCCACAAAACAAGGGCGATGGGCGATGCACCATGTGTGCACACCCTGTGCACAGGATGTGCACCGCGATGTGCACCGGTGCGCCGGCTAACGCCGCGCGCGCACGGGCAGGGAAAACGCCACACTTGCGTGGATTCACCGAATCGGCGTTGATGGTTATGTCTCATAACCAAAAGGTCCTGCATGGCTGATGCAATCAAGATCGCGGTCGACGGCGCGATCGCCGTTCTGACCATGAACCGCCCCGACAAACGCAACGCCATGTCGGACGGATTGCTGTCCGGGATCGACGGCTTTTTCCGTGCGCCCCCGTCCGGTGTGCGCGTCGCGGTGCTGCATGGCGCGGGGGGGCATTATTGCGCCGGTCTGGATCTGAGCGAACATGTGGCGCGCGACGCCGAGGGCACCTTGCACCATTCGCGCGGCTGGCATGACGTCATGGACCGGGTGCAGGGCAGTGGACTGCCCGTGGTGTCGGCGCTGAGCGGCGCGGTGATCGGCGGCGGGCTGGAACTGGCCACCTCGACCCATGTGCGCATTGCCGAACCGGACTGCATCTTTCAACTGCCCGAGGGGCGGCGCGGTATCTTTGTCGGGGGTGGGGCGACGGTGCGGGTGGGGCGCATCCTTGGCGCGGACCGGATGACCGAAATGATGCTGACCGGGCGCAGGTACGGAACGGACGAGGCGGTCGCCATGGGCCTTGCGCACTATGGCGTGGGCGCGGGCGAGGCGTTGCCGCGCGCGATGGAGATCGCGGCGCAGATCGCGGGCAATGCGCCCCTGAGCAACTATATGATGATCCAGGGGATCGCGCGCATTTCGGACATGGGCCGCAGTGACGGTCTGTTTGTGGAAAGCCTGTGCGCGGCGCTGGCGCAGACCAGCCCGGATGCGGCCGAGGGGCTGGCGGCCTTTCTTGAAAAGCGCGCCCCGAGGTTTCGGTGATGGCGCGCTCTGCTGCTCGGGTGGGCGCGCCGACTGCGGTGTCTGATGCCGCTTTGCGCGAGTTCGTCGGGTACGGGATGAAACGGGCGTTCAATGTCCTGCAGGCTGACCTTGCGCGCACGCTGGAGCCGTTTGGCTTGCGGATGCTGACCTTTTCCGCATTGGCGCTGATCGCGCAGAACCCGGGTTTGCGCCCAAGCCATCTGGCTGCGGCCCTCGCGGTCGAACGGGCCAATGTGGTGGTCTATGTGGATCAGCTGGAACAGGCGGGCTGGGTCAGTCGCGCGCCCGTACCGGGGGACCGGCGCGCCTATGCGTTGCAGTGCACGTTGGCCGGGCGGCGGGTCTTTGCGCGTGCCGAGGCGGCGGTGAGGGCACATGACAGCCGTATGCTGCACGGGTTGACCGGCGACGAAATCGGCACGCTGCGCAAGGCGTGTGCGGTGATCGAGGGGCGGGTATGACGGACGCGCCGGGCCTGCTTGCGCACAAGGTACGCCGCGAGGAGCGCGCCGATGGCAGCATTCTGTTGCATGCGGGCTATGATCTGGGCCCGGTGGACCTGTCGACCGGCGTGTGGCTGGACCGGTGGGCGCATGCGACACCGGACGCGGTGTTTCTGGCCGAACGGTCGGGCGCGGGCTGGCGCGCGCTGAGCTATTGCGAGGTGCGTGATCAGGTGCGCGCCCTTGCCGCCGGGTTGCTGGCGCGTGGGATTGACGGGCCGATCCTGATCCTGTCGGGCAATTCTGTAGATCATGCGTTGCTGTCGCTGGCGGCCCATTACGTTGGCCTTGTCACGGTCCCGGTGGCCGAGCAGTACAGCCTGATCCCGGCGGCGCACACACGGTTGAAATACATTGCCGATCTGGTGCGTCCGGGCCTTGTCTATGCCGCCGATGACACGGCCTATGGCGCTGCGCTGAAGCTGGTTGGCTGTCCGGCGGTCTGTTCGATTGCGGAACAAAACGGTGCCACGCGCCTTGCCGACCTGATGCGGGCGCGCGGCGATGTGGATGCCGCGCACAGGTCGGTCGGCCCCGACACGGTGGCAAAGCTGCTGCTGACCTCGGGATCGACCTCGGACCCCAAGGCGGTGGAAACCACGCAGGCCATGATGACGGCCAATCAGGCACAGCTGCGCGATGCCTTGCCCTTTCTCGAGACCCGCCCGCCGGTTCTGGTGGACTGGTTGCCGTGGAACCACGTGTTTGGCGGGTCGCACAACTTCAACCTCGTTCTGGCCAATGGCGGAACGCTGTATATTGACGATGGCAAGCCCTTGCCTGCCCTGTTCCACCGCACGGTCGAGAATCTGGGCCTGGTGTCGGGCACGATTTCGTTCAACGTGCCGGTTGGTTTTGCACAACTTGCGCAGGCGCTGGAGGCGGATGGCGAACTGCGCCAAACCTATTTTCGCGACCTCGACATGATCTTTTATGCCGGTGCGTCGCTGTCGCAGGATGTCTGGTCAAGACTGGAGCGTATGGCGATGGACACTGCGGGGCACATGCCGCTGATCACCTCTAGCTGGGGCCTGACCGAGACTGCGCCCGCGACCTTCCTGCAACACGAACGCGCCAGGGGGGCCGGAATTGTCGGTGTGCCGCTGCCCGGTGTCACCGCCAGGCTGATCGACGACGGAACGGGACGGATGGAAGTGCGCGTGAAGGGCCCCAACGTCTTTGCGCGCTACCATGAGAATCCGGAAAAGACAGCGCAATCATTTGATGATGAGGGCTTTTTCAGAACTGATGATGCCATGCGGTTTGTCGACCCGGACAGACCCGAAAAGGGGTTGAAGTTTGACGGGCGGATCAGTGAGAATTTCAAGCTGAGCAGCGGTATCCGGGTGCAGGCCGCCCGGATCCGGCTGGACATGCTGGCCTGTCTTGGCACAATTGCGCAGGACGTGGTGGTGTGCGGACATGACCGCGACAGCATCGGCGTGCTGATCGTTCCGGGGCCGGATGCACGTGACGGTGCCCGCGATGACGGGGCGTTGATCTGTGATATTGCAGAAAACATACGAGAGTGTATGCTGAGCGCTGCCGCCGGCACCTCCGGCGCGTCCCGGCGCGTGGTCCGGGCCCTGGTTCTGGCCGACCCGCCGGAGATCGGCGCGGGAGAGATCACCGCCAAGGGCAATGTCAACTTTGCGAGGCTGCTTGAGCGGCGCGCGGCCCTTGTCGTGCGCCTTTATGATGACTCTGACCCGGCGAGTATCGTTCTATGATTGATCTGGACAAAATCCGTGCCATCGACATTCACACCCATGCCGAAGAACCCTGCGGGTGCCACGGTGACGATGGCTATGACCATCTGCAATCGACCATGGCGGAGTATTTCCGTGCGCCGTGGAAACACCCCCCGACCGTGCCCGAAACCGCCGCCCACTATCGCGCCCAGAACATCGCCGCCGTGATCTTTCCCGTCGATGCGGAGCGCGAGACGGGGTATCGCCGCTATGCCAATGAGGAAGTGGCCGGGATTGCCGCCGAAAACAGCGATGTGCTGATCCCGTTCGCCAGCATTGACCCGTGGAAGGGCAAGATGGGCGTGCGTGAGGCACGGCGTCTGATGCGGGATTTCGGGATCAGGGGGTTCAAGTTTCACCCCACCATGCAGGGGTTTTATCCCAATGACCGCATCGCTTATGCGCTCTATGAGGCGATCGAGGCCGAAGGCGGTATTGCGCTGTTCCATACGGGTCAGACTGGTGTTGGGTCGGGCATGCCCGGTGGCAACGGGATGCGTCTGAAATATTCAAACCCGATGTATATGGACGATGTGGCCGTGGATTTCCCGGACCTGCGGATCATTCTGGCCCATCCCAGTTTTCCCTGGCAGGAAGAGGCGCTGGCCGTCGCGCAACACAAACCCAACGTCTATATTGATCTGTCCGGGTGGTCCCCGAAATACTTTCCGGACATTCTGGTGCGCTATTGCAATTCGATCCTGAAAAAGAAGGTTCTGTTCGGGTCGGACTGGCCGATGATCGCACCGGAACGCTGGCTGAATGATTTCGAGGGTATCGGCATCAAGGACGCCGTGCGGCCGGATATTTTGAAGTACAATGCCGCGCGCCTGTTGGGATTGCAGTAAAGTGCCTAATCCGGGTGGTGCGGTTGCGGCGGGATGTCGCAGGTCGCAGTATAACGCATGAACCCGGCGACTTTGGGAGGAGACGCGTGAGCAACGCCGCCAGCTATTTCGTGGACCGTCATGTGGATGAGGGACGCGCGCAGAAGATCGCGTTTCGCGAGGCCGAAACGGGCCGCACGCTGACCTATGGCGCCTTGTCGGATGCGTCGGGCCGGGCCGCAATGGCGCTGTCCGGTCTTGGCATTTCGCCCGAGGAACGCATGGCGATGCTGGTGCTGGACCAGATCGAATTTCCGATCCTGTTCTGGGGCGCACTCAAGGCGGGGGTGACCCCGGTGCCGCTGAACACCTTGCTGGCCACCCCGGTTTACGATGCCATTCTGCGGGACAGTCGCGCCACCATGCTGGTGGTGTCCGAGGCGTTGTATGACGTTGTTGCACCGGTTCTGGCGGAAAATCCCCACTTGCGCCGCGTGGTCGTGATTGGCGCGGCACGTCCGGGTACGATGGATTATGCGGCGTTCATGGCGCTTGGCACCGGGCCGCTGAAACCGTTCGAGGCCAGCGATGACGAGACGGCGTTCTGGCTCTATTCCTCGGGCTCGACCGGCCAGCCGAAGGGGGTGCATCACGTTCATTCGGCCCTGCGTGCGACGGCCGACACCTACGGCGCGCAAGTGTTGGGGATGCGTGAAGAAGATGTGGTGTTTTCCGCGGCCAAGTTCTTTTTCGCCTATGGCCTTGGCAATTCCATGACCTTTCCGATGTCGGTCGGGGCGTCAGTCGTGATCTTTGGCGGGCGTCCGACCCCGGACGGGATCGTGCAGATCATCGCAGAGGAACAGCCGACGGTGTTTTGCGGTGTTCCGACACTGTATGCCGCGATGGTGGCGCATATGCAGGCCACGCGTGTGCCGGACGCGCCGCTTCGCGTGTGCATCTCTGCAGGCGAGGCATTGCCGGAATCCGTGGGGGCCAGGTGGCAAGCCATGACGGGCGTGGACATTCTGGATGGTGTCGGATCGACAGAGATGTTGCATATCTTTCTCAGCAACGCGCCGGGCGATGTGGTCTATGGCACCTCGGGTGTTCCGGTGCCGGGATACACTGTTCGTCTGGTCGATGAGGCGGGCGCCGAAGTGGGTGTGGACGAAGTGGGCGAGTTGCTGGTCAACGGCGCGTCGGCCGCTGCGGGGTACTGGAACAAGAGGGACAAGACCCGTCAGACATTCGAAGGCGTATGGACAAGGACGGGTGACAAATACGAGCGGCGTGCGGATGGCCGTTATGTCTATTGCGGGCGCACGGACGACATGTTCAAGGTGTCCGGTATCTGGGTCAGTCCCTTTGAGGTCGAGCAGGCGATTGCCAGCCATCCCAGCGTGTTGGAATGTGCCGTTGTCGCGGCACGGGATGAGGACGATCTGGACAAACCGAGGGCGTTTGTCGTGATGCAGGGGGACCGCCCGGACGATCTGGAGGACCTGCTGAAAGAGCATGTGAAGGACCGCATTGGCAAGTGGAAGTATCCGCGCTGGATCGAGTGCGTGGACAGTTTGCCCAAGACAGCCACGGGCAAGATACAACGCTTTAAACTGCGTGAGGGTGTGTGATGGAGTGGGGTTCGGGTACGCTGGCCGTTGGTGAACATACGCTTGAGTATGCTTGTTGGGAGCCACGACCCGAAGACGCCCCGACACTGGTGTTGTTGCACGAAGGGTTGGGGTCGGTCGGGTTGTGGCGTGACTGGCCCGCGACGCTGGCTGCGCGGACGGGCATGGGTGTGCTGGCATACTCCCGCGCGGGCTATGGGCGGTCGTCGCCTGTCACGGTGCCGCGCCCGCTGGACTATATGACGCGCGAAGCGACCGGGGTTCTGGGCGCGGTGCTGGACGCGGCGGGTGTCGGGTCGTGCGTGTTGCTTGGCCATTCGGATGGCGCGACCATTGCCGGTCTTTATGCCGGGTCGGTGTCGGACATGCGGGTGCGGGGGCTGATCCTGATCGCGCCGCATTTCTTTGCAGAAGCGCCGGGGCTGGAGGCAATCCGGGCGGCAGGGCGCGCCTATCGTGACGGGGACCTGAAGCCCAGGCTGGCACGCCACCACGATCACCCCGACGCGGCCTTTTTCGGCTGGCATGACGCCTGGACGGATCCCGCATTCGCCGACTGGAACGTGGCCGACGCGATTGATCACTGGCGTGTTCCGTCCCTGACCGTTCAAGGCACGAACGATCCCTATGGCACCCTTGCGCAAGTGCGCGAGATCGAGGAACGCACCTATGCCCCGGCAGAGGTGCTGGTGCTTGACGGGTGCGGACACGCGCCCCATCACGAGCGCGGGGCCGAGGTGACCGCAGAAATAGCCGGGTTCTGTCACCGTTTGCAGCAGTTCGAAAATGCGGATGTGGAGATACCCGAGCGCGTATGATCGCCATGATGATGCATTATAAAGCAACTACCGATGTCGAATCTGCACGATGCCTGCCGAGTATTGTAAGATAATGCGCATAAAGAGCGAGAAAGAGCAGCCCTGAGTCATGAGCCAGATCATCAATTTTGAAACCGATCCGTCAAAGTACCGCCACTGGCGGGTGGAGTATGACGGCCCGGTTGCGCATCTGTTCATGGATGTGGACGAGGATGGCGGGCTGTTCGCGGGCTATCAGCTCAAACTGAATTCCTATGATCTGGGCGTGGATATCGAACTGGCGGATGTCGTCCAGCGGATGCGGTTCGAGCACCCGGAGGTCAGGGTTGTGGTGGTGCAGTCGGCCAAGGACAAGGTGTTCTGCGCCGGGGCCAATATCCGCATGTTGGGTGGCGCAGCCCATGCCCACAAGGTCAATTTCTGCAAGTTCACCAATGAAACCCGCAACACGTTCGAAGCGGCAGAAGCCGACAGTGGCCAGAAATACATCGCGGCCATCAAGGGGGCCTGCGCGGGGGGCGGGTACGAGTTGGCGCTGGCCTGCAATCACATCATGTTGGTGGATGATTCCGCGTCTTCGGTTGCGCTGCCCGAGGTGCCCTTGCTGGCCGTGTTGCCCGGCACCGGCGGGCTGACGCGTGTCACTGACAAGCGCCATGTGCGCCGCGATCTGGCCGATGTGTTCTGTTCGACCGAAGAAGGGGTCAAGGGCAAGCGCGCCGTGCAGTGGAAGCTGGTGGACGAGGCGATCCCGAATTCGAAATTCGACGCCGTTGTGGTCGAGCGGGCGCAGGAATTTGCCGCCGCCTCGCCCAAGGCGGATGTGCAACAGGGGGTCGCTCTGGGAGCGCTGGACAAGGTGATCGCGGATGACGGGTCGGTGATCTATTCGCTGGTGGACGTCGCGGTGGAGCGCGCCGCGCGCCGCGCGACGATCACATTGAGCGGGCCACAGGACGCAGCGCCCGGCGATATGGCCGCTTTTCAAGAGCAGGGTGATCAGGCCTATATGCTGCGCCTTGCGCGCGAGTTGGACGACGCCATCCTGCATCTGCGCCTGAACGAGATCGCGTTGGGGTTGCTGGTGTTTCGCACGCAAGGCGACCCCGAACAGGTGCTGGCGCACGAGGCATTGCTGCTTGGCAATGCAGATCACTGGCTGGCCAATGAGGTGTTGACATACTGGAAACGGGTGCTGAAACGGATCGATGTGACCTCACGCTCGCTGGTGGCGCTGGTCGAGCATGGCAGTTGTTTTGCCGGGGTTTTGGCCGAATTGCTGTGGTCGGCGGATCGCAGTTACATGATGGAAGATGAATTCGAGGGCGACAATCGCCCTGTGGCCACGGTGACCCTCAGCGCCGGGAATTTCGGCACCTACCCGATGGGCAACGATCTGACCCGGCTGGAGACGCGGTTTTACGGTGGCGACGGAATTGATCACATTCGCGCCCGTATGGAAGAGGCGCTGGAGGCCGAGGATGCCGATGCACTGGGGCTGGTCACGATGATCCTCGATGATATCGACTGGGAGGACGAGATCCGCATATTCATGGAAGAGCGTGCGTCCTTCAGCCCCGATGCAATGACGGGGATGGAGGCGAACCTGCGCTTTGCCGGCCCCGAGACGATGGAGACCCGGATATTCGGGCGTCTGACCGCCTGGCAGAACTGGATATTCAACCGCCCCAATGCGGTCGGGTCCGAGGGCGCGTTGCAGCGTTATGGCACCGGTGTGCGCGGCAATTTCGACATGGAACGTGTGTGAGGCGCAGGTGTGTGCAGCCCACAGCTAAGGAGATGAAAGATGGACCTGGTCAACGTCAGCTATGATTCACAGATCCCCAACAATGTGGGGCTGTCGCAAGATCGTAAGGTGCTGAAGGCACTGGAAAAATGGCACCCCGGCTATATCAACTGGTGGAACCACCTGATCCCGCAGAACTTTCAGGAAAGCATGGTGTACCTGCGCACCGCCGTCAGTGTGGACCCGAAAGGCTGGGCCAAGTTCGACTATGTGAAGATGCCGGAATATCGCTGGGGTGTGTTGCTGGCCCCCGCTATCGAGGATCGCCGCATCCCGATGGGCGCGCACAAGGGAGAGCTTGCCTGGCAGGAGGTGCCGGGCGAGTACCGCAACATGCTCAAACGTCTGATCGTGATTCAGGGCGATACCGAGCCGGGATCGGTGGAGCAGCAGAAATTCCTCGGCCTGACGGCGCCCAGCCTTTACGACATGCGCAACCTGTTTCAGGTCAATGTCGAAGAGGGGCGGCACCTGTGGGCGATGGTATATCTTTTGCAGAAATATTTCGGCAAGGACGGGCGGGAAGAGGCGGACGACATGCTGGTGCGTTCTTCTGGTTCCGAAGAGGCCCCGCGAATGCTGGGGGCCTTCAACGAGGAAACCCCGGACTGGCTGTCGTTTTTCATGTTCACGTATTTCACGGATCGCGACGGCAAGATGCAGTTGGAATCACTGGCTCAGTCCGGCTTTGACCCGCTGAGCCGCACCTGCCGGTTCATGCTGACCGAAGAGGCGCACCACATGTTCGTGGGCGAAACCGGCGTCGGCCGCACCATTCAGGCGACGCTTGAGGCGATGCAGGCCAATGGCATTGATGACCCGTATGACATCGACAGGATCCGCGCCCTTGGTGTCATTGACCTGCCCACCATCCAGAAAAAGCTGAACCTGCATTACACCCTGTCCCTTGACCTGTTCGGGCAAGAGGTCAGCACCAATGCCGCCAATGCGTTCAACGCAGGCATCAAGGGGCGCTATCTGGAGCAGCGGATCGAGGATGATCATCGCTTGCAGAACGACACCTACAAGGTGGCCAGCATCCAGAACGGGCGGATCGTGACCGAGGATGTGCCCGCGTTGACCGCGATCAACATGCGTCTGCGTGACGATTATGTGCGCGACGCCTCTGGTGGTCTGCGTCGCTGGAACAAGCAGATCCAGCGCACAGGCGTCGAATTTGAACTCAAGCTGCCGCACGAGGGGTTCCATCGCAAGATCGGTATCTTTGCGGGTCAGCCGATCACGCCGGAAGGCACGTTCATCAGCCCCGAAGAGTGGGCCGCGCGCGCGGCGGAGTGGTTGCCGACGAAAGCGGATGGCGATTTCATCCAATCGCTGATGAAGCCGTGTTTCGAGCCGGGCACATTTGCCAGCTGGATCGCCCCGCCCCGTGTCGGCATCGACAACAAGCCGGGTGATTTCGAATACGTCAAACTGCACATGGCCTGAGGGAGGATATCATGCAGATCAACCGTTCGATTTTGTCCGCAGACAGCCGCCGAACCCGCGCGTTCTGTGCGCTGGAATGCGATGGGTGTACCGGCATGTGTTTATCGCTCTACATGATGCTGACGCGGGACGAGCAGGATGAGATGTGCCGCCAGTACCGGCGCGGTGCCGCGCCTGTCACGCGGCATTGAGGAGAAGGGAACAAGATGAAGATTGGTCTGTATTACGGCTCCGAGACCGGCAATTCCGAGATGCTGTGCGAAGATATCGAAACGCAGCTGGGGCCGGATCATGACTGCCACATCCTGAGCCTTGGCGATGTGGACCCCGCCGCGCTGTCGGGGGATACGTTTTATATCTTTGTGACCTCGACCTATGGCAACGGTGATCTGCCGTCCACTGCGTTGCCCTTTGAGGAGGCGATGCAGGCGCAGGCCCCTGACCTGAGCGGCGTGCGTTTTGCCATTTTCGGCCTTGGGGATCAGGTGTTTTCCGAGACCTTCAATCACGGCTCAAAAAAGCTGATGGAAATGCTGCTGGAGCGCAGGGCCGAGATGGTCGGCGAGCGGGGGCTGCATGATGCATCGGGGTTCGATATGCCCGAGGATGTCGCCCTGCCCTGGGCGGCGGACATCATGGAGCAACTGCAGGCGGCCAAAGCGGCCTGACGTGCCAGACCCGTTCATTCACGAAATCCGCGTCGCATGGGGCGATTGCGACCCGGCGCGCATCGCCTATACCGGTCGTTTGCCGTGGTTCGCGCTGGACGCCATCAATGCATGGTGGGAAGCGCATCTGGGCGGCGACGGCTGGTATCAGCTGGAACTGGATCGCAATATCGGCACGCCGTTTGTGCATCTGAGCATGGATTTCCGCGCCCCCGTCACCCCGCGCCATCGTTTGATGTGCGAAACCTGGCCAAGCGGTCTGGGCGACAGGTCGGTGACCTTTTCGGTGCGCGGGTGCCAGAACGGCACCTTGTGTTTTGAGGGGACGTTTACCTGTGTCTTCATCATCGCGGACCAGTTCAAGAGCCAGAGCGCGCCGCCGGACCTGCGCGATATCATCGCACCCCTTGTCCGCACCGCCCGAATACCTTGAAGCCGCGCGGTGCCGGGCTAGGATCGACCGACAGGCCTGAAGAGAAATCATGACATCACCCAAACCCATCCCCCGCGCTTCGGTGCCCCTGATCTTTCGGCTTGCCTCGCGGGTGCGGGCCGCGCGGCTTGCCCTGGGTTTGCCACGGCGCGAAGTGTCCGAACGGTCCGGCGTCTCGCCGCGCTATCTGGCGCAGCTTGAGGCGGGCGAAGGGAACATTTCGGTGCTGCTGCTGCACCGGGTGGCACTTGCGCTTGATCTGCGCATCGAGGATCTGCTGTCCGAGGATCCGCCCTTTGACGCCGATGTAAAGCGGGTTGCACAGTTGTATGGGCAGGCTTCGGTGGCGGTTCAGGGGCGTGTGCGCGCCCTGCTGGCACCGGAAAATCCGGGCGCCTTGCGGGCGCAGCGCATCTGTCTCGTGGGGCTGCGCGGTGCGGGAAAGTCGACGCTGGGACGCCGGGCGGCGGACAAGCTGAAAATCCCCTTTGTCGAGTTGAACGCAGAGATCGAAGCCGAGTCCGGGATGCCGCTGGGCGAGGTCATCGCGCTTTATGGCCAGGACGGATACCGCGCATTGGAGGCGCAGGCGATCACGCGGGTGGTTGAGCGTCATGACAAGCTGATCCTTGCGGTCGCCGGGGGCATTGTCGCCGAAACAGCCACCTACACGCAGGTGCTGGAGCGGTTCCACACCATCTGGGTGCGCACCAGTCCGGCGGAACATATGGCCCGTGTCCGTGCCCAGGGCGATCTGCGCCCGATGGAGGGCAACCCGCAGGCGATGGATCAGCTCAGGACCTTTCTGACGACGCGCGCGCCGCTTTATGAGCGCGCACAGGCGCAGGTGGATACCAGCGCCAAACCGGTGCAGACCTCGGTGAACGAGTTGCTGGCGGTCATCGCCAGGAAACGGTTTCTGGACGGTATCGGCCCGCAATGACTGCTGCGATCACACCGTTGCAAGATGCGTTCTGGCAGGCGTGCGAGCACATGTTGATGGATCACACCAACCCGTGGGAACTGGACGAGGCGCTGGTGGCGTGGGGCTATGGCCTTGGGCCGTGCGAGGCGCAGGACCTTGTTGGTCTCGATGCCGTTCTTGCCGGGCGGTCCGGGTCCACCCCGGCGCCGATCCTCGGGCGGATGGTGTCCGAAGGGCGACTGGGCAAGAAGGGCGGCTGGGGGTATTATCGCTATCCCGGTGGCGGTGGCGCGGTGATTGACCCGCTGATCGAGGATCTGATCCGCGAAGAGGCCCGGTTTGCCAGGCGCGAACGCGAAGACCTGGAAGGCGGGGACCTGGTGGCGCGGTTGCACAGTTTGGTGCGGCCGGCCATTCGGGCTGATCCCGACGGGGCCGCCGCGCAATTGCATTTTCCGCTCGGCAAGCTCGATACGATCTGAGCGCGCTACCGCAGCGCCAGCAGGATCAGCGTGCCGATTCCCCATAGCGTCATCTGATAATGGGTGTTCTGCGCCCCTTCGTGGCAGAACCAGTAACAGAAATGGTTGCCCACGATAAGAAACCCGGCCCACACGCCCGTGAACAGCATGGTGCCGATCATGGCGATGCTGCGCCCGGTGTCGGCGCTGCCCATGCCTGCAAGACTCATCAGCAGGGCCACCACCCCGATCCAAAGCACCAGCGCGGCGAGGCATTCTGCCGCGACCACCAGATGGAAAGCGAGGCGCTGCAGGCGCCGGTCGGTGATGGCGCGATGCGCGATGCGCGATGGCTGCGTAAGCCTCGGGGTATTCGGCCCTGAGCCGGGCCATTTCCATCACTTCGGCGGTGTAGGTTTCATTGACTGCCGGGTGCAGGATGTTGTCGCGCACGCCCATCGTCAGCCATGCCGCAATCAGCGATGTGCACAGGGTCTGCGCTGCCAGAACGGTGGTTTACATTGGCCAAGCTCTTGTTTTTCGGCGTCTGTCAATAAAAAAGGGGCCGCCCGTCGCAGGCGGCCCCGATCATTTTCGAACCCGTAGGCTGGATCAGGTCCAGGCCATACGCGCCGGGTGATATTCAAACCCGATATGGTGACCCGCGCCCACAAGACCGTCGCGGGTGTGGTTGTAGAGCGAGCGCCAGTAAGGCTGGATCGTTACAGCGTCTTCTTGCAGAAGCGCCTGACCCTTGGCCATCAAGGCACGGCGTTTTTCAAGATCCGCCGTTGCAAGCGCTTCGGTCAGGATCGTGTCAAACGCCTCGTTGGCATAGCCAAATTCGTTCCAGGCTTCGCCCGAACGATAGGCCAGAGCCCAGATTTGCACACCAAGGGGGCGCGCGTTCCAGTTGGTCGAGCTGAACGAATACTTGGTCCAGTCGTTCCAGAAGGTCGACCCGGGCAGGATTGTCCGTTTGACGTTGAAGCCTGCATCGCGCAACTGGGCCGCCACCGCGTCGGTGGTATCCTTGCGCCATGCATCGTCGATCGAGAACAGTTCGTGCTCGAAATCCAGCATGCCGGCTTCTTCCATCAGCGCGCGTGCGCCTTCGGGATCGACCGCGCGCGGTGGCAGTTCGGCATATTCGGGGTGCATCGGACCAACGTGGTGGTTTTCCGCAGGAATGCCGCGCCCGGCATAGCCGAGTTCGAGCAGGACCGAGTTGTCCACGGCCATGTTGATCGCCTGACGCACGCGGGCATCCGCGTAGGGCTGCTTGCCATCGACTTCGGCCAGCTGGTTGGGACGGACCACGATGGTCGCAGCCGTCGCGATCGAGTTTTCGTTCCAGCCATCCAGCGTGTTCATGATGTCGATGAACTCACCTTCGATGGTGTAGAGCATGTCGACTTCTTCGGCTTCCGCCGCTGCAACCCAGGCAGAGGGGTCGGTGCCGTAGTCGATATATTCGAGACGGTCGATATATGGCCCGCCATAGACGTCCGTGCCCCACCACGTGTGATCGGGGTTCTTGACCAGCACGCCCTTGACGCCGACTTCGAGGGATTCGGGCAGATAGGCACCGGTGCCGATGGGGTTGTCGAGCATGCTGTCAGCGGTGAACGAGCTGTGGACGATGGCGGCAGGATAGTCCGCCATGCCTGCGACCAGCGTGATGTCCGGCGCGGGCAGCACCAGCTTGACTGTATGGCTGTCCACGACCTGAATGGCGCCTTCGAGTGCCTTGCCAGTCGAGTCGTCGATGAGCGTTGCAAAACGGCCCGCCATCGAGTTGCCTTCGAGGTTCTTTTCGCACCAGCCAGTGATGTTGCGCGCCACGTCTTCTGCAGTAAAGTCGTCGCCGTTGTTCCACTTGACGCCCTGACGGACATTCAGCGTGTATTCGGTGGCATCATCATTGATTTCCCAGCTTTCCAGCAGGGCAGGGGTGAATGTGCCGTCGTTTTCCCAGATGGCCAGATACTCCAGCCAGCCGCGCGAGAAGTTCGCGATTTGCGACCAGTCATAGGTGCGCGGGTCTTTGAGTGCGCGGACTTCCATCTGACAACGGACGGTGCCGCCCATCTGGTGGCCAGCCGCCTGCGCGGGTGTGGGCAGACCGAGCATCGCATAGGCCGTCGCGGTTGTGGCGCCGAATGCGCTGGCCATGGCCAGAAACTCGCGACGGTTCACCGGATCAGTGCCGACCTTGGCAGCCGAATCCACTACGGATTTCGGCAGCGGTTTGCCGGTACGTGTGAAAAATGTCATTTTCTTCCTCTCTGTTGGCGGCGCGAAAGTTTGTTTCGCGCCTTTACCGGGCGGGTCAGCGCCCGCCGATGGGTGTTGCAGTTTTCCTGCATTACTCCGACGCCCCGTTGTTTTGGAGGGACGGCCAGATTTCAAACGATCAGGCGCATGGCGTCAACCCCATCACCAGTCATTGCCGTTACACAAATACTCGATAAGACCCGGGGTTCTTTGTGATTCCACGGCGTCCCACGGTGCAAAACCGCCCTTTGGTCCCATATCAGGACATCTCCGACCCGCCATTGGTGGCTGTAGATGTATTGTTCCTGGGTGGTCCAGGCGATCAGGTCGTCAATCAGTCTGGCGCCTTTTTCGGCCTCCATCCCCTCGACGCCAAAGGCGTGGCTGGCAATATAAAGCGCCTCGGCCCCGGTGACCGGGTTGGTCCAGATCGCCCGCCACAGCTGGTCGGGCCATTTGTGAAACATCGGCAGGGCGGCGAGGTCGGGGCTGATCCGGGCGCGCGAATGGGCATAGCGGTGCCACAGGTCCCGGTCGCGGATTTGCGCCCTGAGGCTTTCGGGCATGTCCGCCCACCCCGCGCGGGTCGAGGCCAGTTCGGTCGCCCCGCCAGTTTTCGTCACCACCCGCCCGATCAGGATGTTGGCCAGTGCCGGATCGGGCATGAAGGTGCTGTCGGCGTGCCACAGCATGTTGGCCTTGAGGTGCAGCGTGTGCAGGTCCAGTTCATCCGTCAGGCTGCCGTCGTCGCGCACGTTGCTGACCTGCGGCACCCTGAACCCTTCGTCCGCGGGCCGCTCGTCGGCGGTGCGGTCTTCGATCGGTCCAAAGAACCGGGCCAGCCGCATATGCGCGTCATCGTCGATGGTCTGGTTGCGCAACAGCAGGGCAGAGTGGTGTTCGAACGCGTTCCGAACGGATGCGTATGTTTCGGCATCCAGCGTTGCCAGATCGACATCGTGGATTTCGACCCCGAAACGGTCGGTGAGGGGTGTCATGTGCATTGCTTCAGTCTCCGGCCTTGTCCAGTGCTTCGATTTCGTCCGGTTCCAGATGGGCCACCTCCGCCCAGAACCGCGATTTGGCTGCGTTCAGCAGCCCCTTTGGGTCCATCCGTTTTTTCCACGCAAGGTGGGTATAGTCGGGTTTCAGCCCGCCGCCTTCGACGTTCCATGTGTGTGCGTCATAGACGGGAAAGCCGTTTGCCGCGTAGGTCGCGTTGATCTCGGCGAGCCGTTCTGCGCTGGAAAACCAGATGATCGGCAGATCGAAGGTGACGATTTCGCCCCCGACCCGCGCGAATTCGTGGTGCATCCAGACGTCATCGCCCAGTTTCGGGCGCAGGGCGGCGATGGCTGACGGGTCTGGCGGGATCGGGCAGCCGACCTGCTGATAGGTCGCGCTGCGGTCCGCTTTCAACACTTGCAGCGTGGTGTGGTTATAGCTGAAATCGTAGACATGCGGCAGGCCTGCGGCGGCGCGTTCGGCGTCTGTCATCATCAAATCAACGTGGCCGCCGCTGTCTTTGATCAGCGCGCGGAATGCTGCACGATTCTCAACCGGGATCATGGAGACCAGCAGGTGCTTTTCCGGTCGGATGTGCCCTGCGAGTTTCGGGAAATACGCACAGATGCGCGCATCGACCGTGGTCAGCAGCTTGCGCGCGATGTCCGTGGCCTGCGCGATGGCAAGGCCCGTGGCATAGGCGTCTTCGTAACCGTCGAAGGTCGCGATACATCCCACCCAGTCGCGCCGTGGAACCGTGCGCAGGGTCACGTCGGTGATCACGCCGTTGAGGCCCCAAGCGTGGTGGATGTGCAGCGTATCCGTGCCCTTGAAAACGCGCGCTTGTGGCTGTTCCCCGACGGTCATCGCGGTCAGCGAGACGATGTTGCCGGGGTCGCGCAGTGCGCCGTTGGCGATGGAGCCGATGCCCGCACTGCCCCCGGCCACGAATCCGCCCACGGTGGCGATGTCCTGGGTCGAGGGGAACATGGCCATTTCCTGGCCCGAGTCCGCAAGGGCCGCGTTGATGTCCGCCATCAGCGCGCCCGCCTCGGCCTGCACCCAGCCGTCCCCGATTGCAAGCACCTTGTTCATGGCCGTGGTGTCGATGATCAGCCCGCCGTCCATCGGGACCGATTGGCCGTAATTTCCGGTGCCGCCGCCGCGCAGCACGATGGGGACGTCGTGGGCGTAGGCGACTCGCAGCACCTGCGCCATTTCGTCAGCCGATTTGGGCCGCGCGACCAGATCGCCGAAACAGCGTTTCAGCTCGGCATTGAGGAAGGGGGAATACCAGAAGAAATCGCGGCTGCGTTTCCTGATCAGCACCGGTTCGGTGATGGTTTCGATGGGGGCCAGAGCGTCGGCAAAGGCAACCCAGTCGATCTCGGTCTTGCCGGAAAGGGAACTCATGTCAGGGTCTCCGAAGCGGGCCGCAAACCCGTGTGCCCCGAGATGAGGGTGGCGGTGTGGGTGACGTCACAGGTGAGCAGGTCGGACAGCTGCGCGCCGTCCACGGTGACAGGTGCGCGCCCGAGGGCGCTTGCGGCGTCGGTGGTGATGGTGGTCAGCCAGTCGCCCAAAGGCGGGTCGAGATGCGCCGTGACACAGGCCAGCGCCAGCGCGGCGCGCGGATCGTGCGCGCCAACGGGGCAGAACGCGTCTGCGACGTTGTCCGACCCCACGACCACCCTGACCCCGGCGGCGCGCAATTCGCGCAGGCGGGTGATGCCGCGCCGGTCCGGTGTGCCGTTGGTGCGCCCCTGCAGGTAGAGATTGGTGATGGGCAGGGTGCAGATCGTGATGTTTGCCCGCGCGCATTTGTCGGCGATGCGTGTGAAGGCGTCGGGGCTGCGGTCCATCAGGCTGACGGCATGACCGCACAGGATCGGCCCATCGAACCCGCGCGCCAGTGCGGTGTCCGCGATCATTTCAAGCCCGTTGAAGCCGCCAAGCCCTTCGTCAACGTGGAAATCCAGCATCAGTGCGTGGCGCGTGGCGGTGTCGAATATCCGGTCCAGCCCGGCTTGCATGTTGTCGTGGTCCAGCACGAATGCCCCGGCCACACCGCCGCAGGCGGCGAGCGTTGCGCCGACGGCCCCGGCAAAGTCCGGGTCGGCCCATTGCGTGATACCGGTCAGGGCGGCCAGTTGCAGATCGGGTGCGCCTTTGACGCAGTCGCGCAGGACCGACCAGGCCAGCGGGGGGTCGGCACTGTCGCCCCAGTCGACATGAGTGCGGATCATGCGGCACCCGTTGGCCTGCGCCTCGGCCAGCCCTTGTTGTGCGCGGGTGCGCAGATCGTCTCGCGTCCAGTGTGCCTTGTCCTCGGTCTGGCGCGCGATGGCGTGGCGCAGGTCGCCGCCGACCTGACCCAGCCGCGCAATCGTGTGGCATTTGTCGAGATGGCAGTGGGGTTCGACCAGATGGGGGATGACCATCCGCGTGGCATCCCCGCCCGACCCGGTAAGGGCGACGAGGCGGTCGTTGCGGATCACCGGCGCGCCGCGCAGGCAGTCGCCTGTCCGGGTTCCGCCAAAGCGTGCGGGGTCGGCGACAAGCGCCGTGGGTACCAGAACATCTGTCATTCGGGCGCGCCTGTCTCGAAACCGGCGAAGTCTTCGAGCCAGCGGCCAAACCCGTTCGCCGCTGTATCAAGCAGCGCCTGCCCCTTACGGGAGGTCGCGGCGGCCGCATTGCCAAGCGCGCCGTCGGCGTTCAGATCGTCAATGATCCACCCCGGACGGGCGGGTTGCCCGGTCAGCCCGGTGGGATGGCCCGCGGCCTCCCAGTCCTGCATTCTGGTGGTGAAATTCCGGGCCCGATCCATCGCGACAAGGTCGGGGCGCGCGGCGCGCATGGCGCTGGTTTCGATGTCGCCTGCGTGCAGATCATAGGCCAGTGCGAGCGGATCAAACCCGCCCAGATCGGCAAAGGCGAACCAGCTGGTGTGGGCCGAGATCAGGCCGTGATCTATGCGTGCGGCCCGCGCGGCGACGTCAAGCAGGGCCGTATTGCCGCCGTGACCGTTGAAGTAGACCACCCTTCTGACCCCGGCGCGCGCCACGGACGCGGTGATGTCGCGCAGCACGGCCAGCAGGGTTTCGGCAGACAGGGTCAGAGTGCCCGCATGGGCGGCGTGTTCATCACTCTTGGTGACCGAGAGGGTGGGCAGTTGTAGCGCATGTGCCGCCGTTTCGGTGCGCGCCAGCACCGCTTCGGTCAGGGTGGTGTCGACGCAAAAGGGCAGGTGGGGGCCGTGCTGTTCGGTCGCCCCGAGCGGCAGGATGGCAATGGCGTCGGGCGCGAGCGTGTCCGGATCACCGCGTTTCAGTTCCGACCAGAGCGGGATCATGTGGCACCTTCAAAGAAGCGGTTGAGGAATGCGGTGAACCACGCGCCCTGCGCCGCGTCATGTTCCAGCATCAGGGCGGTTTGTGCGTCGCGCTGTTGCACACCGGGTTCAGCGTATCTGCCCCAGCCTTCGCCGCGCACCTGCCAGCGTTGAAAGCCTGCGATGGTCTGTTCGGGGTGAAACTGGAACCCCATCACGTGGTCGCCGACCGCAAAGGCCTGATGTTCGAACAGCGCGCTGCGTGCGAGGTGGCGCGCGCCTGCCGGCAGATCGAAGGTGTGGAAATGGGCCTGGGCGAAATACATCGGTTCGGGAAAGATATCGCTGCCATGGTCGGTGGGCGTCACCTCGTACCAGCCGACTTCATGATTGCCGTGCTGTGGCGCGCCGGCCCATGCGCCGAGGTGGTGCGCGATCATCTGGCAACCCTGACACAAGCCAAGCAACGGCACGTCCGCCTTCATCGCCGCGTCGATCACGCGGTATTCTTCGCGCAGGAAGGGGTGCTGATCGGCGGCATCTGCATTGTAGGTGCCGCCATAGACCACCACCCCCGCCAGATCGTCGGTCACCTCGCCCAGCATGTCGCCCTGCCATGGGCGGCGCGCATCGAGGCGCACGCCATTGGCCCCACACCACGTTGTTATCCGGTCGTCCGTGGGACCATCCCCGTGGCGCACGCATAGCAGTCGCTTGTCCATGGCTTTCCCTTTCATTGGAAAGTGGATGTCAGCGGCCCTTGAGATGCGAAATCTGTGCCAGAGATGTGCCCGCAGGCTTTCAAATTTTTTGCATCTGCGCAAGGGTTGTGGACATGAAAAACCTGAACCCTGCCGCCATCGCCCCGCCCTTCGCCCGCTATTCCCACGGGGTCGAGGTGCCCGCGGGGTGGCGAGTTGTGCGCTGTTCGGGGCAGTTGGGGCTGGGCCGCGATGGATCGGTGCCCAAAGGGGCCGAGGCGCAGGCGGCAATCTGTTTTGCCAACATCAGCGCCATTCTGGCCGAGGCGGACATGGGGGCCGACGATGTCTGCCATGTCAGCGCCTATGTGACGGACCGCGCGCACATGCCCGGATATATGGCCGCACGCGATGCGTTTCTGATCGACGCTGAGGTCTTGCCGGGTTCGACGCTGGTGATTGTGTCCGGCTTGACCCGCCCGGAATTCGTGGTCGAAGTTGAGGTGTGGGCCGCTGCCCCCTGACTGTGCGCGCCGCTGGTCAGTTCCCACAGGCTCCGGCCGCCCGCGCCGCCGCAAGAACGGCGTGGCGATCCCAATCGCTTTTCGCGCGCCGGGGCCGCAGGGCGACCCGATGGCGACCCCTGCGGTTTGTCCGGCGAAACGAAGAGGGTTCAGCGCGCATAGGGGTTTTTGAGGGCAGGCAAAAGAGTGCCGGTGCAGGTGCCAAAGCCGATCCTGTAGCCGTTCCCCGTTGCGTAGCCTGACAGGGTCAGCGTGTCGCCATCTTCAAGAAAAGTGCGCGTCTCGCCGGTATCGAGAGTGATCGGTTCCTTGCCGCCCCAGCTGAGTTCGAGCAGGCTGCCCCGTTCTGCCCGTGTCGGGCCGGATATGGTGCCCGAGCCGAGCAGATCGCCCGCATTCATCGGACAGCCCGATGTGGAATGGTGTGCGAGTTGCTGGGCGGCGGAGTAATACATCTCTTTGAAGTTGGTTTGCGCGATGGTTGTCGCCGGTTTGCCGGCGGGTGCCAGGGTCACGCCGAGGGCGATGTCATAAAGCATCGGCCGGGTGTCCCTGAGGTGGTCGAGCAGTTCGAATTCCCGTTCGGGCGTGGCTGTGCGGAACGGCTCAAGTGCCGATTTGGTCACGATCCAGGGGCTGATCGAGGTGGCCGTCGCCTTGGCCTGGAACGGACCAAGGGGCTGGTATTCCCACGCCTGAATGTCGCGCGCGGACCAGTCGTTGAGCAGGACATAGCCGAAAATGGCGGCATCTGCCTCATCCACCGCGAGGGGCCGGTCCGACGAGGTGCCGACAATCGCCCCCATTTCCAGTTCCAGATCGAAGCGCCGCGAGGGCAGAAAGGCGGGCAGGTCGTGGTCGGGCGATTTCAGCTGACCCCACGGGCGGCGGATATCGGTGCCTGATACCACGACGGACGAGGCGCGCCCGTTATAGCCGATGGGGATATGCAGCCAGTTGGGTGGCAGCGCGTTTTCGGCACCGCGAAACATGGTGCCGACATTGGTGGCGTGATGGCGCCCTGCGTAGAAGTCGGTGAATTCGGACACCACGAACGGCAGGTGCAGCGTTGCCCCGGCCATCGGCACCAACAGCGGTTCCGCCAGGGCGCGGTTCCGGGAGCCTTCGGCAAGCAGATCGGTAAGGCGGTTGCGCAGGGCGGTCCAGACGGCTGGCCCCTGCTCCATCACCTCGTTCCAGAACGGCACGTCGAACAGCGGGTCGTCCATGAGGTCGATCACGCCGGTTTCCTCGGCCATCTGCATGTCGACGATCATATCCCCGATGGCCACGCCGCAGCGCGCATCCAGCGTCGGGGTCGAAAACACCCCGCAGGGCAGATTGTTGAGCGGGAAATCTGTGTCAGCGGAATTGGCGCTGGCGACCCAGGATCGTTTGAGAGGCATCGGGGACTTTCGTTTTGTTCACCGTCGGTCGGGCGCGCTGACCGGGGTCTGACCCGGGCGCAAGTCCCGTGTCGTCAGGTTTCGTCGTCGTTCCTGTTCTTTCGCTTGTTCTGAAACCACCGCAGCACGACGAAGAACAGAATAAAGAAGACCGTCCAGGACAGCAGGTCAATGAGGTAATCGGGCATCCTATTTCCGACCCGGCGTGCCGTCGAATTTCTTTTCGATGTCCGACCAGCAGTCGATGTAGTCGTCCTGAAGCGGGGCCTCGTCTGCGGCGAACCGGGTCAGGTGTTGGGGAAAGCGGGTTTCGAACATGAAAGACATTGTATTGTCTAATTTCTCGGCTTCAAGTCTTGCGTTGCTTGCGCCTTCGAATGCCGTTTTGTCCGGGCCGTGCGGCAGCATCATATTGTGCAGTGACATGCCACCGGGCACAAAGCCTTTGGGTTTGGCGTCGTATTGTCCGTAAATGTTGCCCATCAACTCGGACATGATGTTCTTGTGATACCATGGCGGGCGGAATGTATCCTCGGCCACCAGCCAGCGTTCGCGGAACAGGACAAAGTCGATATTGGCGGTGCCCGGTTGCCCCGAAGGCGCGGTGAGCACGGTAAAGATCGACGGGTCGGGGTGATCGAACAGGATCGCGCCCACCGGGCAGTAGGTTTTGAGGTCGTATTTCAGCGGCGCGTAGTTGCCGTGCCAGGCGACCACGTCGAGCGGCGAGTGGCCGATTTGTGTTTCGTGGAACTGTCCGCACCATTTGATGGTGAGGGTCGAGGGTGTTTCGCGGTCTTCGAACGCCGCCACGGGTGCCTTGAAGTCGCGCGGATTGGCCATGCAGTTGGCCCCGATGGGGCCGCGCCCCGGCAGTTCAAACTTTTGTCCGTAATTTTCGCACACGAACCCGCGACAGGGCCCCTCCAACACCTCGACCCGATAGACGAGGCCACGGGGCAGGATGGCGATGTCTTGTGGCGCGACGTCGATAATGCCGAGTTCGGTGCAGAACCGCAGGCGCCCTTCTTGCGGGACCACCAGCAATTCGCTGTCGGCCGAGAAGAAATAGGCGTCTTTCATCGAGGCGGTGACCAGATAGATATGGCTGGCCATGCCGACCTGGGTGTTGACGTCTCCGGCGGTGGTCATGGTGCGCATACCGGTCAGCCAGGTCAGGTCCGCGTCGGAATGGGGCACCGGATCCCAGCGGTATTGCCCAAGGCTGGTCACGTCCTCGACCACGTGTGGCGCGGATGTCCAGTGGGGCAGGTCGATGCGCGCATAGCGGCCCGAATGCCTGACCGAGGGGCGGATGCGGTAGCACCACGTCCGCTCGGGGCGCAGTTGGGTAAAGGCGGTGCCGCTGAGTTGTTCGCCATAAAGCCCGTAGTTGCATTTCTGCGGCGAGTTCATGCCAACTGGCAGCGCGCCGGGCAGGGCCTCGGTCTCGAAATCGTTGCCAAAGCCGGGCATGTACCCGTGCGTGATACCTGTGCCCGACGGGGCCTCAGTCATGGAATGCGGATCGGTCTGACGGTTCATGTGTTGGGTCCCCGGCGTGGCTTGTGGAGTGGTCGCACCTGTAATAGTTGTTTTTGTAACTAACAAGCGGTGTGATGATGCGCGACACTGAGGATTTCGATGTGCGGGAGTTTCTGCCCTACCTGCTCAACCAGGCGGCAGAGGCGGCGAGCCTTGAATTCCAGAACGTCTACAAGGATCGCTATGGCATGCTGCGCAATGAATGGCGGGTGCTGTTTCACCTCGGGATTTACGGGCGCATGACAGCCAGCGGGATCGCCACGCGCGCGCAAATGCACAAGACCAAGATCAGCCGCGCCGTGCAACGGCTGGCCGAGCGGCGGTATCTTGTGCGCAAGCGCGACAGAACCGACCGTCGGGTCGAGCATCTGGAACTCACCCCCCTGGGGCGCAAGGTGTACGCAGACCTGCGGACCACGGCGCAGGAGTACGACGCCGCCCTTGTCGAAGGGCTCAGCAAGGCGGATGTCGTGCGCCTGCGGACACATCTGTTGCAGTTGGCGGCGCGGCGGGGCTGACGCCTCCCCGGAATGTGACTTGCCAGCGCGGGTGCGGCGTCACAGGTTTGCCGGACCCGGTTGCCAAAGGATGTTTGAATGCGCCTGTTTGCCCTGCCTCTGATTGTTGCGCTTGGTCTTTTGGGGACGACCCTGTGGGCGCAAACCGCGGGGTGTGGGGACGCCGATACCCCGTGCAGTGTCGAGAGCGGCACCTATTACATGGCGATGCCGGACGTGGCCGTGCCCAAGGGGATTGTCATGCATCTGCACGGCGCGGGGGCAAAGGCCAGTGGCTTGCTCAACTCCGGCATGGCGCGGGGCGCGTTGGCGCGTGGCTATGTCTTTGTCGCGCCCGAAGGGTATCACCCCAACGCGCGCTTTGTGCGCAACTGGTCGGTGCGCGCGAACGGGTCATCCTTTGAACGCGACGATGCCGCCTTTTTGCGCGAGGTGCTGGCAGATGTGCGTGACAAGACCGGGCTTGCGGAGGACCCCGTGCTGCTGTCAGGGTTCTCTCGCGGGGGGTCGATGGTGTGGGACATTGCCTGTCAGGACCCCACCTTTGCCACGGCCTATGCACCGCTCGCGGGTGCGTTCTGGGACGATTTGCCCGAAACCTGTGCAGGTCCGGTAACGCTGTTTCACACCCATGGCTGGAATGACCGGACCGTGCCGCTGGAAGGGCGGTCGTTTCGGGATGGTCAGGTGGTGCAGGGCGATGTCTGGGCCGCGCTCAAGATCCTGCGCGAAACCAACGGCTGCGATGCCCGCCAGCCCGAACGCAACAGCTTTGAGGGCGATCTGTGGTTGCGGCACTGGACGGATTGCAAGGCCGGAAGCATCCAGTTGATGCTGCACAAGGGCGGGCATGGTGCGCCCAGGGGCTGGGCACCCCAGATGCTGGACTGGTTCGAGGCACAGACCGGTTAGATAGTCACCTCGACCCCGGGCAGTTCGAGGGCCTTGAGCAACTCGCGCAATTCCTGACGGGCGGCCACGTTCGAGATGTTGAGCTGTTTGACCCCGATTTCCTTGAGATCGAGAAGGGTCAGACCACGCGGGAACAATTCGCGGAATATCACCCGCTCGGAAAAACCCGGGGCGATGCGGAAACCGACGCGCTTTGACAGCATCCTGATTGCGCGCTCCATCTTTTCCTTGTTGACCATGCGCTGGGCGCCCATGCGGTTGCGCACCACGATCCAGTCGATGGGTTTGAGGCCCGCCTGGGCGCGCAACTGACGCGCGTTCCAGACCATTTCGGAATAGACCGAAGGCCCGAGAATCTTTTCACCCGACGAGTCGATGCGCGCCAGCAGGTCGAAATCGACAAAGCTGTCGTTGAGCGGCGTGATCAGGGTGTCGGCCAGCGAATGGGCCACCTGGGACAGGCGCGTATGCGACCCCGGGCAGTCGATCAGGATGAAATCGCTGTCGGATTCAAGCGTTGCCACAGCGGCGCTGAGACGGTGATCATAGATGTTCTCGCCGGGTTTCAGGGCGGAGGCGTCGATTTCGGGCAGATCGTGGGCATCCGGCGACGGCAGGTCGAGCCCTGCCGAGGCAAGGAACGCCCTGCGGTTCTCGACATAGCGGCCAAAGGTGCGCTGGCGCAGATCGAGGTCCAGCGCGCTGACCTTGTGCCCCATGCGGGACAGGGCCGTTGCGACATGCATCGACACGGTGGATTTGCCCGCTCCGCCCTTTTCGTTGCCGACGACAATGATATGCGCCATGTCTGCCCTCTTGCCCCTATCCGCTTGCCGGATTTCGAACCACTATATGTTGTGCTTGTGCCCTTGAAAAGCGGCCTTGGCCGTTTTCCTGCGTCAGCGTGGCACGGTGGACTCAGTCACCTCTTTGTTAGCGCTATCAGAAAAGCTGTGTTATGATGGTGAAAACCCGTTTTTCGATTCAGGAGAGCACGATGCCCCTCAACCCCGTTATGACCCGCGTCACACAACGCGTCATCGAACGCAGCGCCCCCACCCGCCGTCGGTATCTGGACCGGATGGCCAAGGCCAAATCGGATGGACCGGCGCGCGCGCACCTGTCCTGTAGCGGGCAGGCCCACGCCTTTGCCGCCGCCGGTGACGATCAGGACCGGCTGGCCGGGGCGATCAGCGGCAACCTTGGGATCGTGACCGCCTATAACGACATGCTGTCGGCGCACCAGCCGTTCGAGCGTTACCCCACCCTGATCCGCGATGCCGTCCGTGCCGCCGGTGGCACGGCGCAGGTGGCGGGTGGCGTGCCTGCGATGTGTGACGGCGTGACGCAAGGCGAGGCGGGGATGGAGCTGAGCCTGTTTTCGCGTGATGTGATCGCGCTGGCGGCAGGCGTCGCGCTCAGCCACAACACGTTCGATGCGGCGGTGTTCCTTGGGGTCTGTGACAAGATCGTGCCGGGCCTGATCATCGCCGCGCAATCGTTCGGGCATCTTCCGGCCGTCTTTCTGCCCGCCGGGCCGATGACCAGTGGCCTGCCCAATGATGAAAAGGCCAAGGTGCGCCAGCGCTTTGCTGCCGGAGAGGCCACGCGCGAGGAATTGCTGAAGGCCGAAATGGCCGCCTATCACGGCCCTGGCACTTGCACGTTTTACGGCACCGCCAACACCAACCAGATGCTGATGGAATTCATGGGGCTGCATTTGCCCGGCTCGTCCTTCGTGAACCCGAACACCGATCTGCGTGACGCGCTGACGGTCGAGGGGGCCAAGCGGGCGCTGTCGCTGTCGGCGCTTGGCAACCACTACACGCCCGTCTGCGACGTGCTGGACGAAAAGGCATTCGTAAACGGTATCGTGGGTCTGAACGCGACCGGAGGGTCGACCAACCTGCTGATCCACCTGATTGCCATGGCCCGCGCGGGCGGTATCATTCTGGATTGGGAGGATTTCTGCGATCTGTCCGAAATCACGCCGCTGATCGCGCGGGTCTATCCCAACGGTCTGGCGGACGTGAACCAGTTCCACGCCGCAGGTGGCCTTGGATTCATGATCGGGCAGTTGCTGAACGCGGGCCTGTTGCACGACGACACGCGGACGGTCGCAGGTGACGGGCTAGAGAATTACACCCACGAGCCGAGGCTTGAGAAGGGCGAACTGACATGGGCGCCCGGGTCCGGAGAGAGCCTGAACACAGGCATTCTGCGCCCTGCAACCGAGCCGTTTCAGGAAACCGGCGGCCTCAGCCGTCTGGTGGGCACGCTGGGGACCGGAGTCATGAAGATCTCTGCCGTCGCCCCGGAACATCGCGTGGTCGAGGCACCCTGCCGCGTGTTCCACGATCAGGACGAGGTCAAGACCGCGTTCAAGGCCGGCGAATTCGAGGGCGACGTGATCATCGTGGTCCGCTTTCAGGGCCCAAAGGCGAACGGGATGCCGGAATTGCACAGCCTGACGCCGCTGTTGGGCATCATGCAGGGGCGCGGGCAAAAGGTGGCGCTGGTTACCGACGGGCGGATGTCGGGGGCGTCCGGCAAGGTGCCGTCGGCCATCCACGTCTGCCCCGAGGCGCTGGACGGTGGACCCATCGGTCAGTTGCAGGACGGTGACATCCTGCGCGTGGACGCGGTTGCCGGTGTTTTGGAAGTCCTGACCGAGGGCGTGCTTGAGCGCCCCCACGCCACCGCCGACCTGTCTGGCAATCAGTGGGGCACGGGGCGGGATATGTTCACGGCCTTTCGTTCAAACGTCGGTTCAGCCAATACTGGCGCGACTGTATTCGGAGACTTTTGATTATGATGACTGCCAAAGCCGCTGCCGCCCGGGCGTGGGAAATCTGCAACCTTGCACCGATTGTGCCGGTCCTCGTGGTCGAGGACGTGGCCCATGCCCGGCCCCTGGCCGAAGCACTGGTGGCGGGTGGATTGCCCGCGCTTGAAGTGACATTGCGCACGCCTGCCGCATTGGATGTGATTGCGGCCATGGCCAAGGTCAAGGGCGGTGTTGTCGGGGCGGGCACGCTGGTGACACCGGACGATGTCTATGCAGCCAAGGCAGCGGGGGCGCAGTTTGGTGTCTCGCCGGGTGCGACGGATGCCTTGATCGCGGCCTGCGAGGCCGAAGGCTTGCCACTGTTGCCGGGTGCGGCGACGGCTTCCGAGGCGATGGCGCTGCTGGAACGGGGCTATGACATGCTGAAATTCTTTCCGGCCGAGGCCTCGGGGGGCGCGCCTGCGCTGAAGGCGATCGGGGCCCCGTTGCCGCAGATTTCGTTCTGCCCGACTGGCGGGGTGAGCATGGCCAATGCGGAAAGCTATCTGAGCCTGCCAAACGTGGTCTGTGCCGGGGGAAGCTGGGTTGCGCCCAAGGACAAGGTTCTGGCCGGGGACTGGGCGGGGATCGAGGCGCTGGCGCGTGAGGCGGCTGGGCTGGCGCGCTAGGGTGCCCCACGCCGGGGCAAGGGTGCAGTTCAGGAAAATCAATAGGTTACAGCGGCGAGCCGAGTGTTCATTGGGATCTTGACCGGTTGGCTGGAGTTTTGTTTGCCGCCGCGTCCGGGTGGATGGCGGCCTTTCGCCTGATCACAAAATAGCTCCGCCATGCGAACCAAAGCGAACTGCGCGCCGAAGGTGCCGGACGGGCAAGCCGTACGCGCCCTGATCAGGCTTGCAGTGCTGCCACGATTCCGGCCAGCGCCGACACCGATATCGACGGGGCGTCGCGCAATGACGGCACAAGGCCAATTGGCCCGCGCAGTCGCGTCAGGGAGTCTTCCGGAACCTGCATCCGCCGCAAGGTCTCCTTGCGCATGTCAAGGGTACGCCTGCTGCCGAGGCTGCCGGTAAAGCGATAGGGTGTGTTCAGGGTCGCCCTGAGCAATACCGCTTGCCAGTCGTGATCGCGGAACAAGGTCAGACTCGCCGGCACAGGGAAGCCTGAGGTCAACATAGCGAGAGCCGTCCCCGTGCGGGATCAGCTTTTGTCCCTGTCTGCAATGCCGCCAGGGCATGATGTCGGATATCCCGGTCGATGCAGCCGTTCGACAATCAGCCTGTCATTGCGCCGTTTGGATCGAGCACGGCAACGGAGCCGACGGCGCGCGGCCCAGCCCTCGATCGCGCGCGAGGTGATCAGGGCAAAGGGCCGGTTCCCTGTCGCAAGCCCGGCGGCCTTTGCAACGATGTCTGACGCATGTTCGGCGTAGCCGATATTGTCAGGCCGCGACATCTTCATTGACCACATCCGCGAAGGACTTGAAGAATTTGGCCGCCAGCTTTTTCGCTGTGCTCTGGATCAACCGGCTGCCCAGTTGGGCAAGTTTGCCGCCGATACTGGCCTTGGCCTCATAGCGCAGAATTGTGGTCTCGGGCCCGTCTGCCGTCAACGTGACATCCGCCCCGCCTTTTGCATGACCCGCAGCCCCGCCATTGCCTTGCCCGGTGAGGGAGAACGCATCCGGCGCGCCTGCGGTATCCAGTTGAACATCACCGCTGAACCTCGCTTTTACAGGGCCAACCTTCAGGACAACCCGGGCCTCAAGCTCGGTATCTGAATGTTTGATCAGTTCCTCGCAGCCGGGAATGCATTGCCGCAAGATCTCCGGGTCGTTCAGGGCCGCATAGACCCGCTCTTTTGGTGCGTTGATGATGATTTCGTCTGCCAGTTCCATGATATGTCCTTTTTTGGTGCAAGGGAAATTTACAGGCGGCCTATTATGCGGCCGGTTCGGCGGTTAGCGCCCGTTTGGGCGTGGGCGGGTGGCAATCTTTTTCGACTGTTTTCACGTGGTCTGTTCGAATGCGTGCGCGGCGAGGGTGTCATAGGCTTCGGGCGTGTCGACATCGGCGTAAAAGCCGGGATTGGACAGCGGGTGAAACTGCACGTGTGCGGGGTGGGCGCGGGTGAACGTCTTGCAACCCGGCGATCCGGGGTCGGCCAGCAGGCGGTCGCGCAGAACTCCGGGAACGATGATGGGATTGCCCCTTTGTCCGTTGGCCATCGGGATTGAAATGCGCGCGGGGTCGGCATCTGCGTGCGCGGACAGCAACGCGTGCAGGTCGGCGCCTGTCAGGAGCGGTTGATCCCCCAGACCGATCAGGATCTGCGCCGCACCCCCCGCCGCCCGCAATCCGCATGTGACGGAGATTTTCTGGCCATCCGCGAAATCGGGGTTGTGGATCGTTTGCACGTCACATCCCGACAAGGATGCCTTGATCCGGTCGGCATCATGCCCTGTGACGACAAGGACCGGTCCGGCCGTGACCGCGCGGTAGGTTGCGACCATGTGCCGGATCATGGGGACGCCATTGATCGGCAACAGCAGTTTGTTGCGTGTTCCCATGCGGCGCGACAGCCCTGCCGCGAGTATGAGTGCGGTGACGTCACCCATCGTTCTGCTTCACGGCAGAGCGGCGGCGCTGCACCAGCTGGGCCAGAACAGAAAGCGCGATTTCTTCGGGCGTGACCGCCCCGAGGTCCAGCCCGGCGGGTGCATTGACCCGGTCAATCAGGGATTGGGCGATGCCGGCCTGTGCCAGCTTTTGCGCGAGGGCTGCGTATTTTCTGCGACTGCCGACGAAAGCGACGTAGTCCGGGCCGGATGAGAGCGCTGATGTCAGGGCGTCGAGGTCACCCTGGCCTTGCGTCGCGACAACGACAAACCGCTGTTGGTGCGGTTTCACCTCACCTATGTCCGTCGTGACCAGCCAATGAAACTGTGGCGCCAACGCGGCGAGCGCCTGCGCGACGGGCGAGGCCCCCATGACCACAAGTTGAGGGGAGGGCAGGCAGGGTTCAATAAAGATATCGACCGTCCCGCGCGAGGGGCAGCCGTTGCGCGCAAAGTGTGTTCCATCCACTTCATCGCCCGCCGTCAGCCCCTTTTCCGCCAGCAGGTCCTGGGGGGCGACGGATACCAGTTGCGGTGTGCCGTCGCGCAAGGCCTGCCGGGCGGCGCGTTTGACCGCTGCCCGCGTGCATCCGCCGCCGAGCCAGCCTTGCAGGATCGTCCCGTCCGCGCTCAGCAATGCCTTGGCGCCCGGTTTGGCCGCAGTCGATCCTGCGGTGCGCACGATGGTGGCAAAGGCAAAGGGTTCGTCGCGTTCGCGCAGTTCCTGCGCGGCGTCGGCCAGATCGGTCGAGAGGATTTCGGCAGGTGTCATAGCGTGGCCAGATCCTGTTCGAGCGCGGCCAGATCGTCCAGTGTGCTGGCCGATTTGAAAGCATCGAGGTGGGGCAGGGCCGCCGCCATGCCTGCGGCAACGGGCGCGTAGTCGGCCCAGCCTTTCAACGGGTTCAGCCAGATCACCCTGCAACCGCGTTTGCGCAGTTTCCCCAAGGCGTCCGCGATCATTTCGGGCGCTTCGGTGTCATAGCCATCCGACAGGATCATCACGACGCTGCGCCCGTCGACGAACCGTTTGGCGTAGGTATCGGCAAACCGCATCAGGGACGGCCCGATCCTGGACCCGCCGCCAAACCCGTCCGCCATCAGGGACATGCGTCCGATGGCACGCATGGCATCCTTGTCGCGCAGCGCTTCGGTGATCCGCACGAGGCGGGTGTGAAAGAGGTAGGCGTCCGCTGCGGTATCGGCGCGCATCAACCCGGCCAGAAAGGCCAGGAACACCTTTGCATACACGCTCATCGAGCCGGACACATCGCAGATTGCGACGATCTTGCGCGTCCGGTCGGGGCGTTTCTTGCGCAGCAGGCGCACGGGTTCGCCGCCGGTGGCAAGGCTGTGCCGGATGGTCTTGCGGAAATGCAGGCGGTCGCCCTTGAGTGCCGCGATACGGCGGCGCGAGCGTTTACCGCGCAGGGCCGCACCGATGCGGCGGGCGACATCCTCGGCCTCGGCGATTTCTTCGGGGCGCACGAGATCACGCAAGTCCTTGCGCGCGAGGTTGCGCCGCTTTGTCGCGATCAGTTTGCCGGTGCCATTGCTGTCGGCCTCTGCGTCGTCACCTGCGGGTGCGGTCGCCGCGCCGGAGGATCCGGCGTCCTGGCCCTTGCCATCGCGCGAGGAATGCACGTCATCGCCGATGCTGCCCGAGGGGGTCGGCACAACCTTGTTGCGCACGCGGCCCATGTCCATCCAATAGCTGTCGAACAGATTATCAAACCGCTCGGCTTCTTCCTTGCAGCCGGTGCACACGGCCCGCAGCGCGCGGCGGCTGTCATCGGGGCGGATTGCATCCACGTGGGTCAGGGCGGCCATGGCCACATCCGCCTCGGCCACACCCAGCCGCAACCCATTCGCGCGCAAATGCGCGATGAACCCCACCATGCGCGCGGCCGGGCCAGGATCACGGCCCGCGAATTTCGTCACACGGCTCATGCTGCGCGGCCTGCGATACGGCCCGCGACTTCGCGGGTGACATTGGCCTGATCGCTTTGCGTTTTCAGCAACGTCGTGAGGGTCGATTGCAGAACGGCGGGATTATCGGTGAGGTCGGCAATTCCAAGCCCCATCAGGGCGGCAGCAAAATCCAGCATCTCGGCGACACCGGGGGTTTTCTCCAGCTCTTCCTCGCGCAGCGTCTGCACAAAGCCTACGATCTGATCGGCCAGTCGGGCCTCGACCTCGGGGCAACGTGCCTTGAGGATGGCCAGTTCGGTCGCGCGGTCGGGGTAGTCGACATAGGTGTAAAGACACCGGCGGCGCAGCGCGTCCGACAGATCGCGGGTGCCGTTGGAGGTGAGGATCACGGTGGGGCGCGTTGTGGCAGTGATCGTGCCCAGTTCGGGGATCGAGACCTGAAAGTCGGACAGGATTTCCAGCAGGTAGGCTTCGAATTCTTCGTCCGCGCGGTCGATTTCATCAATCAGCAAGACCGGCGGTCTGTCTTGCGTGATCGCGGCCAGCAGAGGGCGTTCGAGCAGGAAGTCGCGCGAAAAAATCCGCGCCTCGACCGCTTTGCCGGTTTCGCCATCTTCGGCGGCGGCGCGAATGGTCAAGAGTTGCCGCTGATAGTTCCATTCATAGATGGCTTGCGCGGCATCGAGCCCCTCGTAGCATTGCAGCCGGATCAGGCGGGTGTCCTGCACCTGTGCGAGGGTCCGCGCGATCTCGGTCTTGCCAACGCCGGCGGCCCCTTCCAGCAGCAGGGGGCGGCCCAGTGACAGGGCAAGCTGCAAGGCAACGGCCAGGTCATCGGAGGCGACATAGCCTTTGTCCGCGAGCGCGGTTTTCAAGTCTGTCCAGATCATCGGTGTCTCCGTAAGGTGGGGTCAAACCCCACCCTATACCTGGTTTCAGCCGTGCAGGCCCAGATCATTGGCGGTCTTCCAGATCCGCCAGTGGTCATGGGGCATGTTGGTGTGTGTGTTTCCAAAGGGGCGGAATGCATCCTGCACCGCGTTCGAGAAGCACGGCACCCCGCCCACATGGGGGCTTTCGCCGACGCCCTTGGCCCCGATCGGGTGATGCGGGCTGGGCGTCACGGTGAAGTCGGTCTCGTAGTTGGGCACTTCCCATGCGGTTGGCAGGAAAAAATCCATCAATGTCCCGGTCTTGCAGTTGCCCATGTCGTCATAGGCGATCTCCTGTCCCAGTGCGACGGCAAGGGCTTCTGTCAGGCCACCATGCACCTGACCTTCGATGATCATCGGGTTGATGCGCGTGCCGCAGTCATCCAGCGCATAGAATCGACGGATGTCCGGCACGCCCGTGTCAACGTCGATGTCCATGACGCAGACATAGGCCCCGAACGGATAGGTCATGTTGGGCGGATCATAGTAGCTGACCGCTTCCAGCCCCGGTTCCATCCCCGGAATGGCCTGATTGTAGGCGGCAAAGGCGATTTCCTTCATCGTCTTGAACCTTTCAGGTGCGCCCTTGACCGCGAAACGATCCACGTCGAATTCGACGTCGTCATCGTGCACCTCCAGCAGATAGGCCGCGATCATCTGCGCCTTGGCGCGGATCTTGCGGCCCGCCATGGCCGTGGCCGCACCGGCAACAGGGGTGGAGCGGGAGCCGTATGTGCCAAGTCCATAGGGCGCGGTGTCCGTGTCGCCTTCTTCGATGGTGATGCTGTCGGCGGGCAAGCCAATCTCGGACGCAAGGATTTGCGCAAAGGTTGTCGCATGGCCCTGACCCTGTGAAATCGTGCCAAGGCGCGCAATTGCGGACCCGGTCGGGTGGATACGGATTTCGCAGCTGTCGAACATGCCGAGGCCGAGGATGTCACAGTTCTTGACCGGACCGGCGCCAACGATTTCCGTAAAGAACGACAGCCCGATGCCCATCAGCGTGCGCGTTTTGCCAGCCTTGAAGTCCGCGACCCGCTGCGCCTGTTCGGCCCGCAACCCGTCATAATCAACCGCCTTCAGCGCCTTGTCCCATGCGGTGTGATAGTCACCGCTGTCATACTCCCAGCCCAGGGCCGCAGTGTACGGGAACTGTTCTTTCCTGATGAAGTTGATCCGGCGCAGTTCGGCCGCGTCCATATCCAGCTTGATCGCCAGAACCTCGATCATCCGTTCGATGAAATACACCGCCTCCGTCACCCGGAAGGAACAGCGATAGCTGACACCGCCGGGGGCCTTGTTGGTATAGACGCCATCGACCTCAAGATAGGCTGTGGGAATATCGTAGGAGCCGGTACAGATGTTCATGAAGCCGGCGGGAAATTTCGTCGGATCAGCGCAGGCGTCAAAGCCGCCGTGGTCGGCTGTCACATGGCATTGCAGGCCGGTGATTTTCCCTTCGGGCGTGGCGGAAATTCTGCCTTTCATCCAATAGTCCCGCGCAAAGGCAGTGGTCATCAGATTGTCCATCCGGTCTTCGATCCATTTGACCGGTTTGCCGGTCACGATGGACGCCACGACCGAACATACATAGCCGGGATATGCCCCGACCTTGTTGCCAAAGCCGCCACCGATATCGGGCGAGATCACGCGGATGTTGTGTTCTTCGATACCCGAGATCAAAGAGACGATCGTCCGGATCGCGTGTGGCGCCTGAAACGTGCCCCACAGCGTCAGCTTGCCGTTGACCTTGTCCATCGACGCCACGCAGCCGCAGGTTTCCAGCGGGCAGGGGTGCGTGCGGTGGTAATACATCTCTTCCTCGGCGACGACCTCGGCGTTTGCCATCACCTCCTGGGTGGTTTCCTTGTCGCCTGCTTCCCATGTGAAGATGTGGTTGTGATGCTTGCGCGGACCATGCGCGCCATCGGGAAGCGAGCCGTCCGGGGCAACGAGGTCTTCGCGCAGGACAACGTCGGATTTCAGCGCCTCGAACGGGTCCACAAGCACGGGGAGCTCTTCGTAGTCGACCTCGACCAGTTCGATCCCGTCGGCGGCGGCATAGCGGTCTTCGGCAACGACAAAGGCGACTTCCTGACCCTGGAAAAGAACCTTCCCGTCCGCGAGCACCATCTGTTTGTCGCCCGCAAGGGTCGGCATCCAGTGCAGGCCCAGCGGTTCCAGATCCCTGGCGGTCAGAACAGCCAGGACACCGGGAACCTCAAGTGCGGCGGCGGTGTCGATGCTTTTGATCCGGGCATGTGCATAGGGAGAGCGCACAAAGTCGCCAAACAGCATCCCGTCCAGTTTCAGGTCATCGACATAGTTGCCCTTGCCTTGGGTGAACCGCGCATCCTCGACGCGTTTGCGCGAGCATCCAAGCCCCTTGAGTTTATCGACCCGTTCTTCGCGCGTGATTTCGTCTTTCATTCTGCGGCCTCCTTTGCGGCTGACATTTCGGCGGCAGCGGCCTGAATGGATTTCACGATGTTCTGGTAGCCCGTGCAGCGGCAGATGTTGCCAGCCATGCCAAAGCGGATTTCCTCTTCGGTCGGGTTCGGGATTTCTTGCAGCAGCTTGGTCGCGCGGGTGATCATCCCCGGCGTGCAATAGCCGCACTGAAGCCCGTGGTGTTCCCTGAACGCATTCTGCAACGGGTGCAGGTTATCGGGCCCGCCGATGCCTTCGATGGTTGTCACCTCGGCCCCGTCGGCCTGCGCGACGAACATTGTGCAGGATTTGACGGATTTGCCGTTGATCGTGACGGTGCAGGCCCCGCAATGGGATGTCTCGCAACCGATGTGCGGCCCGGTGATGTTGAGCCGCTCGCGCAGCGTGTAGATCAGTAACTCGCGTGGTTCGGCCAGGAATTCTTCGTCCTTGCCGTTCACGTTCAGCTTGATGTGCATTTTCTTTGACATTGTGTTCTCCCTACGCGCGCGACCAGGCGCGTTCGATGGCGCGGCGCAAAATGACGCCGGCCACGTGGTTCTTGAAAGCGACAGGGCCGCGGTTGTCCTCGGATGGGTCGATGTCGCCCAACATGGCATCCACCGCAGCGTCCAGGGCGGCAACGTCCACGGCTGTGCCCACAAGGGCCGCTCCGGCGGCTTGCGAATAGACCGGCGTGTCGCTGAGGTTTGTCATGGCGATGGCCGCAGAGACACAGGACCCGCCGTCCCTGACGATCTGGACGGCTGCGGCGGCGGTGGCATAGTCGCCGATCTTGCGTTTTTGCTTTTCATAGGCGTAACCGCCCGCGGGCCGCGGGATGGTGACCGCCGTCAGCACCTCGTCGTCTTCGCGGGCCGTCATATAGGCCGCCTCGTAGAAGTCCCGTGCCGGAATCTCGCGTTCCCCATCGGCGCCAACGACGGTGAACTCCGCGTCAAGGCATTGCATCAGCCCCGGCATGTCATTGCCCGGATCGCCATTGGCAACATTGCCACCGACAGTGCCCATATAGCGAACCTGGGGATCAGCGATCTGCAATGCCGCTTCGCGCAGGATCGGTGCGGCGGCGGCCAGGGGCGCGTGATCAATGATGTCGGCCTGTGTGACCAGGGCGCCGATGCGGATGGTGTCGCTGCCGACGTCGATATCGGACAGTCCACCCACGTCCTGCAGGTCGATCAGATGGGGCACGTCGGCCATGCGCAGCTTCATCATCGGGATCAGGCTGTGCCCGCCTGCCATAACGCGCGCATCGTCCCCATGTTCTTCGAGAATTGACAGGACACCGGCCATGTCCTTTGGGCGATAATACTCAAATGCCGCTGGAATCATCGGCTCTCCTCCCTAAAAAGCGATTGTTCTGGCTGGGACGAAGACAGCATGGGCCGGAATGCCGAGGCACTAGAAAATCAATGAAATACCGGTCTTTTGCACGAGATGCGCCTGACTAAGCACGAGATGCGCTGACCTGCGCGGCCAATGCATCCTGAATCACCTTCAGCTTTGACCGGCTCACCGGTGCAGGCGGCAGATGAGATCCCCCAAAGATGCATCGGCCCTTGTCCTTGGTGCGCTCAAAACGCGACACACGGACGGGATTGACCAGATAACTCCGATGGGTTTGCAGAAAACCCGCAGGCACAAGCCGGTCGCTTGCCTCGGTCACGGGCCAGGCACAAAACAGACGCTCTTTGTCGGTATAGACCTGGGTGTAGTGACCATCGGCCCGGACGAACGACACGTCCTCTGAGCGGACAAAAACCTTGGTACCGTCCCGCTCGCAGGGAATCTGCAAGCCGCCGGTGATGTGACGCGTCTCTGCCTTTGCCGGTGTCGGAGCGGCAGCGTTTTGATGATCCGCGGGAATGAGATACGTCACGCTCACCCAGAGGCACGCGCCGAAAATCACGAAGCTGAAAAAGATCACGCCCAGTGCAAGCGTCTCGTTGCTCATGGATGGCCCGAAATCGGAAGTGTGGGGCACCACGACAAAGCTGGTGCCTGCCATCGCCAGAAAATGGACGGAAAAGACGGCCACCGCGAAACAGACCGTTCCCAGAACGATATTGCGATTGGTTCGGTGCCCATACGCGATCCAGAAGGCCAGAACACAAAGGCCAATTGCGACGGCGGACGAAACCATGACGCCGGATCTGGTATAAACCGCGCGAAACTGTTCAAGCCCCGCCATGCCGATATAGTGCATGACCAGAACGCCGATGCCGACAATGACACCGGCGCCAACGATGACCTTTGGCGTGCGGTCGGCAAAGTGCAGCAAGATCAGCGCCGCACCGACAATCAGTATCGCCGAAAGCGCGGAGACGAGCGTGATTGCGGCGTCGTAGTAGAACGGGACGGGCAATTTCAGGCCCAGCATGGCGACAAAGTGCATCGCCCAGATGCCACCACCCAATGCGACCGCCGCAAGCGCGATGGACGCCTTTTTCTGAAACATCGGCTTTTCGGAGAGTTCCCTTGTCAGGGACAGCCCGGTGAACCCCGCAACGAGCGCAACCAGGAAAGACATCAGGATCAGGAAAGCGTTGTGACTGACGGCCAGGGACTCCATGACCGGCAAGATGGCCAAGTCTTGATCACATTGCAAACTCCGAGGTGCGTTTGCGCAACTCAATTCACCGCGATCACCGTGACCCGTGGCGCTGTCGCTGCAATCGAAGGGTCTTGTGCATCACCGTCTTGGTGCGCGCGTCATTCCGCGAAAAAAAGGCCGCCCCCGATGGAGCGGCCCTTGGTCTTGCGCGGCGGTCGGGTTCAGAATCCCAGACCGGCGTACTTGTTCTTGAACTTGGACACGCGCCCGCCGGTGTCCATCAGGCGGGACGACCCGCCTGTCCATGCCGGGTGCACCGAGGGGTCGATGTCGAGCGACAGCTGGTCGCCTTCCTTGCCCCATGTTGATTTCATTTCCACAACCGTGCCGTCCGTCATCTTGACGTTGATCGTGTGATATTCGGGATGCGTATCGGCCTTCATGCCTTGGCTCCTTCGGCTTTCGGTTTGTAGTTGGACACTTCTGCGATCCGGGCGGATTTGCCGCGACGCGAACGCAGGTAATAGAGTTTCGCACGACGCACGCGACCGCGGCGGACCACGGTGATGCTGTCGATATTGGTCGAGAACAGCGGGAACACACGTTCCACGCCCTCGCCAAAGGAAATCTTGCGCACGGTGAAAGACCCGGCAATGCCGTGGCCGTTGTTGCGCGCGATGCAGACGCCTTCGTAGTTCTGGACCCGTGTGCGGGTGCCTTCGGTCACTTTGAAGCCGACGCGGATGGTATCCCCGGCTTTGAAATCGGGGATGTCTTTCCCCAGGGCGGCGATTTGCTCCGCCTCGATCTGTGCGATCACGTCCATTGACGCATCTCCTAAATATGCTCGTGGTTATTCCACGAAGGTTATGTGCGCCTCAGAGCTCTGTATCTTCACCGGGTCCGCATCTGCGCCCGCCAGAGGTCAGGTCATCATTCCTTGACTCATATCCCTTTCATGCTGCCGATTGGTGCCGAAGAAGGCGCCACAGCAAGAAAGGTCCGGTCGGGAAAACTCCCGAGTCGGAATGGGCGGTGTATAGGCGTGGTATTGCTGGCGATCAAGTGTGTAAACGCGTCGGTGATTGCGGGCCGTCCGCCTGTCGGCGGCGCGCGTCTCAGGCGTGGGCGGTGCCGCGGCGTTCGTCGCGCATTTCGGCGAACCGCTGGGGCAGGGCACGGGCCAGAATGGACACCGGGATCTCGGCCTCCGAGGTCAGGTGATCCATCATGTCAAGGTTTTGATGCGCCGTGTCCGGTTTGGACCGCACCTCGGTATGCGCCGGTAGATCGGTCTGTGTCGGGGCGTCCTGCGCGCGGAACCGCGAGAATTTCTTGTCGGCATCCGGAGACCGCGCCGTTCCGTCGATCGCATCCTGAAAGCGCGAGAACCGTTTTGGTTTTGACTTCGAATTGCTCTGTGCCGGATTCTTGCTCAGCACGCCGAAGAATTTGCTCATGTCACCATTCCGATGTCTGTTCCTACTCAGGCTGACGACGAAATCTGGCAAAATTTAGTCGTTTACCGGGAAAACGGCGGATTGGTGCTCATATCGGATCAATCAGGGTCCTGATCCGTGTGTTTTTGCCACAAGTCGGGGCGTCTTTCCTGTGTCAGCCTGTGCGACATGTCCTGACGCCAGGCGGCGATCTTGCCGTGATTGCCCGACATCAGAACGTCGGGGATGTCGCGGCCCTGCCATGTGGCGGGCTTGGTGTATTGCGGGTGTTCCAGAAGCCCGGTGGCATGGCTTTCCTCGACTGCGCTTTGTGCGTTACCCAGCACACCGGGGAACAGGCGCACCGTGGCATCCAGCATCGCCTGCGCCGCGATTTCGCCACCTGACATGACGAAATCCCCCAGACTGACTTCGGTGACGCCCCAGTGTTCGAGCACCCGTTCGTCCACCCCTTCGAACCGGCCACACAGCATCGTCACCCCGTCACAGCGCGCCAGATCGCGCGCCATCGTCTGATCGAAGGGCCGCCCGCGGGGTGACATGTAGAGGATGGGCCAGCGTCCGCGCGCGTGGGCCTGCGCCTCTTCCAGTGCCGCACTGACCACGTCTGCGCGCAGGACCATACCCGCGCCGCCGCCTGCGGGCGTGTCATCGACGTTGCGGTGCCTGCCGACGCCGTGCGTGCGCAAATCGTGGGTGTGCAGTTGCCATTTGCCGTCCTGCAGTGCCTTGCCGGTCAGCGACGCGCCCAGCACACCGGGAAAGATGTCCGGGAACAGGGTCACGACCCGCGCCTGCCAGATCCCGACCAGATCGGGGGCTTCGTCCATGAGAGAGGACGGTTTCAGGGTCGGTCGGATCGCCTTGCGTCCGTGGGATTTGGGTGGTGAGGTCATGTTTGGGTGTTACTGCACCAAAGGATCACTGGAAACCGCCTTTTGCAAACGGGCAAGCGGGCGAGGGGGACGCATTGAGCATTGAACGCGAGGCGCTGCGTTGCGCAAACGATGTGTGGCCGCGTCTGGCCCGGTCCGCCGCGCTCGATCCGCGCGATTATACGGTTGCTCTGTTGTCGGTGCGCCGCGAAACCGGTGATCAGGCGCGTGTTGTTGCCGTGGCCGACGGGCCGGCCCGCTATGTGATCAAGTTTCGTCTGAACGGGTCAGCGGACAGGTTCGAGGCTGCCGTCGCGGCCCACCAGGCGGCGGGCGCGGCGCTGGCCGGTATTGCGGACTGTGCCGCACCCGCGGTTCTGGCGTCCGATGCGCGCGCCGGCGCGCTTTTGCTGGAATGGGTGCGGGGCCCGACCCTGTTGCAGGCGTTGCAGGATAATCCTGAGCGCGCGCCTGACGCCCTCGCTCTTGCGGGGCGCTGGATGGCGGCGTTGCATGGCCATGGCCGCACCGAAGCCGCGGCGTTCAGCGGCGACTGGATGCTGGGCCGGCTGGATCGGCTGGCGGCGCAGGGGGTGGCCGAACCAGAGGCATTCGCGCGTTGTCGCGCCGCACTGGCCGGTATTGCGCAGGATGCCCGTGGCACGCCGATGCAGCGGGCTGTCATTCACGGCGATCTGACGGCCAGCAACCTGATCTGGGATGGCCACGTGATGACGGGCATTGATTTTGAGAACACCGGATTGCACCCGGTTGCGCGCGACGCGGCGACGGTGCTGTGCGATGTTGCCATCCGCAGTGACTGCGCTGCACAGGCGGGTACAGCCACCGTATTGCCCCGGCCGATCATGGACGCGTTTTTGCAGGGTTTGGGCGCGGACACCGCACCCGCGCCTGTGTTGCGCTTTTTCATCGGTCTGAAACTGTTGCAGCACTGGACACGCTTGCCCGATGATCCTGCCAGATGGTCGGCGCGCCGCGTGCACATGTTTGCCCGCATCAGCGCGGCTGCGTCACGCCTTTGGCCCGGGGCTGTCTGACGGGGCCTGGAACAGACCCTCGGGCGGGTCTGCGACGATGCGGCCTGTGCCAAGGTCGACCGTGGGCACTACCGCCTGGGTAAAGGGCACGAGCACGGTTGCGCTTTGGCCCGGCAGTTGCACTTCGAGCAGATCGCCCGCCCCATGGTTCTGCACCGATTTCACCTGGCCTAACGGGGCGCCGCCGGTGTCGAACACCTGCAGCCCGGTCAGGTCGGAATAGTAATATTCGTCATCCGGCAGCTTTGGCAGCTGATCCCGGCGCGCAAACAGTTTTGTGCCCTTGAGAGCGTCGGCCTGTTCCTTGGTCGCCACCTCGGCAATGCGCGCGACGAACCCGTTTTTCATCGGGCGGATCAGGGCGAGGACAAAGCTGCGCGTACCGTCCTCGGAGCTGAGGGGGCTGTAGGTTTCGATGTCGTCGGGCTGTGCGCAAAAGGATTTGACCCGCAATTCGCCTTGCACCCCATAAGAGCCGCTGATGGCCCCGACACAGATCAGATCGTCACTCATTCCAGCACACTCCGTCGTGCATTTCGCCGCCCGCGCCTTCGCAGGCGTCGGCCATGTTGCCACGTTCGTACATCAACCCGGCCACGAAGGCGATGAGCAGCAGGATGGGGGTGCGGATGAGGCCGAACATGGGTGCCTTTCGCGGGCGGTTGACGCAGCAGTGGGACGGCACAACGTCAGCGCGGGGGTTGTGATCCGTCTGCCGGTTGCGCCATGGCCCGTCCATTTCCGGGTTTTTCGGGGCGGTCCAAGACTTTGTGCCGCTTGTCGGAATCCTGCCCCGGTTCAGGCCGGGACAGGCGTAACACTTTGAAAAGAGAAGGAAGATTACTCAGCCGTTGCGTCTTCGGCTGGTGCCTCGGCGGGCGCTTCCTCTGCCGGTGCGGCGGCGGCTTCGGCGGCGGCGGTTGCTTTGGCGGCTTTCTCTTCGGCGCGCGCGGTGGCTTTCTTGCCGGGCTCGCCTTTTTTCAGGTTGGCGCGTTCTTTCTTGGGCATCACGCCTGCGGTTTCGAGCATACGCGCGATCCGGTCGGTGGGCTGTGCGCCCTGGCCCAGCCAGTATTGCACGCGCTCGACGTCCATTTTCACGCGCTCTTCGCTGTCTTTGGCCAGCAGCGGGTTATATGTGCCCAGCTTTTCGATGTAGCGCCCGTCGCGGGGCATGCGGCTGTCTGCGGCAACGATGCGGTAAAAGGGGCGTTTCTTGGAGCCGCCGCGGGCGAGACGAATTTTCATGGCCATGGTGGTATTTCCTTTTGTTTTCAGTTGGGTGGTGGGGTGAAACCCCACCCTACGATTGATGTTGACGGTGGTGCTGAATGACTTCAGCGATGATGAAGTTCAGGAACTTCTTGGCAAATTCGGGGTCGAGATCGGCCTCGTTTGCCAAAGCTTCGAGCCGCGCGATCTGGTCTGCCTCGCGGGCAGGATCGCTGGGCGGAAGGTCGTGTGCGGCCTTGAGTTTCCCCACGGCCTGCGTGTGTTTGAACCGCTCGCCCAGCGTATAGACGAGGATCGCGTCGAGCCGGTCGATGCTGTTGCGGTGTTCGGCCAGCACCTGGGCGGCGCGTGTCACTGTATCGGTCATGGGCGGCCTCGCTGAGACGGGGTGAAGGGCCCGAAATGCGATGCACAGGGCGTGCACAACCTGTGCACAGGTTGTGCACCGAAGTGGCATACCCGCAGGTGAACGGAGTCAATCAAGCGCCCATCCTTTCGGTGTGAATTTTGGATCCGCGTAGTGGCCGATCTCCATCTCGATCCCGTGCGACAGCTGTGTGTCGTTCAGTTGCGCCGGGGTGGGGTGGCGGTAGACCGCGTCCGAGCCGTCGATGCTGGGCGCGTCGGGGTCTTTTTTGGCACCCAGCCGTTCGGCCAGACGGATGCTGTCGAGGTTCTTGGGGTCGATGTAGCTGACGGCGCTGTCCCAGCCGTTCCTGTAGTAGTACTTGCGCACCGCATGGGTCGCCTCAAGCGCATAGCCCTTGCCGGACTTGTCGGGCCAGATGATCCATGCGATTTCGCGTTCGGGCCAGCCTGCGGGTTTCCAGCCGCCCGCCATTCCATAGGTTTCGTCCGTTTCGCGGTCGTGGATCATCCACATTCCGAAACCGCGGATTTCCCAGTGCCCCATTTCAGCGGCATAGAGCATCCATGCCTCATACGGGTTGAGCGGGCCGCCCATGTAGCGCGAGCGGTACGAGGCGAAGGTGGCCTTGAAGTTCGGGTAATCCTCGGCCTCCGGTCCGCGCAGGACAAGCCGTTTGGTTTCGATGGTGGGGATGTTCAGAGAGGTCATTGCACGGCCCCCGCAGGCAGGTGGCGAAACACGTTGAGAACGCCCAGATCCGTGTGACGGAAATCATCCTCTTGCAGCGCGCCCATTCGTCTGGCGAGTGCTCCAGAACGATCATTTCCGGACAGAACGCAGCTTATGACTGTCTTCCAGTTCAATACTTCATAGGCATAGCGGCGTGTGAAACAGGCGGCTTCGTGTGCGATGCCCTTACCTTCTGCGTTGGCAAAAACAGACCATGCGATCTCTGGTTCGGGCCATCCGAATGGATACATCAGACCCACCACGCCAAGCGGTTTGTCGGTGGCGCGGTCTGCGATCAGCCAGCGGCCATGGCCGCGCAAGTGCCAGTGGCCGATAATATCCGCCAGCGAGTCGAACGCACTTTCACGGCTGTGAGGCCCGCCAACACCTTTGGCGCGATCAGACGCGCGAAAGTCGGCATAGGCGTCGAAATCGTCGATGGTCGGAACGCGATATCGCAACCGGCCTTCCTCGAACGCGGGAATGGAAATCGTGGTATGTGCAAGCGGTGTCATTTTTTCTTGCCGAACCCGCTCAGGCCCGGGGGCAGGGCCATGCCGCCGCCGCCCAGACCGGGCATTTTGCCGCCCAGTTGTTTGGCCGCCGCCTCAAGCTGTTTTTGGTCCATGCCGTCGGCACCGGGCATGCCGCCCTTGCCGCCCATCATGGCCTTCATCGCCTGTTTCATCATGCCGCCTTTGCCCTTGCCGAGCTTTTTCATCATGTCCGACATCTGGCGGTGCATCTTGAGCAGCTTGTTGAGGTCGCTGACCTCCATGCCCGACCCCCGCGCGATGCGTTTCTTGCGGCTGGCTTGCAGGATCTGGGGGGCGGCGCGTTCTTTCTTGGTCATCGATCGGATCATGGCGATCTGCTGTTTCAGGATCTTGTCGTCAAAGCCTGCATTTTTGACCTGTGCGGCCATTTTGCCCATGCCGGGCATCATGCCCATCATGCCTTCCATGCCGCCCATCTTGATCATCTGTTCCAGCTGCAGCGCCAGATCGTTCATGTTGAACTGGCCCTTGGCCATGCGGCGCATCATGCGTTCGGCCTGTTCGGCCTCGATCGTGTCCTGCGCCTTTTCGACGAGGGCCACGATGTCGCCCATGCCAAGAATGCGACCCGCGATGCGTTCGGGTTCGAACGTCTCAAGCGCGTCCATCTTTTCGCCCAAGCCCACGAACTTGATCGGTTTGCCGGTGACGGCGCGCATGGACAGGGCCGCACCGCCGCGTCCGTCGCCGTCCATCCGCGTCAGCACGACGCCCGAGATGCCGATGCGGTCATCGAAGTTCTGGGCGGTGTGCACCGCGTCCTGCCCGGTCAGCCCGTCAACCACCAGCAGGGTTTCGCGCGGGTTGGCGACGTCGCGCACCGCTTCGACCTGCGCCATCAGTTCCTCGTCGATAGACAGACGGCCTGCGGTGTCGAGCATGTAGACGTCATAGCCGCCCATGCTGGCCTGGGTTTTCGCGCGTTTGGCGATCTGGACGGGGTTTTCGCCCTTGACGATGGGCAGGGTATCGACGCCGATCTGGGTGCCGAGGATGGCGAGTTGTTCCATCGCCGCCGGGCGGTTCACGTCGAGCGAGGCCATCAGAACGCGTTTGCCGTCACGATCCTTGAGCCGTTTGGCAAGTTTGGCGGTCGTGGTGGTTTTACCGCCGCCTTGCAGGCCAACCATCAGGATCGGGGCAGGGGGGCTGTCGATGCGCAGCGCGCCCGGTTCGCCCTCGCCTTTCAGCGTATCGATCAGGGCGTCATGCACGATCTTGACGACCTGTTGGCCCGGCGTGACCGATTTGGTGACGGACTGGCCTGTCGCCTTGTCCTGCACCGCTTTGACGAAATCGCGGGCCACGGGCAGCGAGACGTCGGCCTCCAGAAGGGCCACGCGGACTTCGCGCAGGGCGGTTTTTACGTCTTCTTCGCTCAGCGCGCCCTGTTTCGTCAGCCGGTCGAAGACACCGGAGAGGCGTTCGGATAGATTTTCAAACATGGGCCATGCTCCTCGCGCGGGCGTTGACGTTAACCTGACAGGTAGGGTCAGGCGGTGAGTTTCCCAAGACGACGGACCAAACGAAGAGCGCCGCAGTGGCAGTCCTCAAAGCAGGTGCGCCCCCGTGGGCGCAACGCGCTGACGGAGGGCGATCCCGGGTGACCCCAAGGGACCGGAAGATGAATGCTTCCGGGTATTGCGGCGGGGAGTAAGTCAGACGGGGCAACGAGTCAAGTACGCGCCTGCGGGGGTGCAGGCGCGCTGGGTTGCGGATGTTTCAGGTCGAGATTTTGAAGGTCTTTTTGAACATCTTGATGACGTCGGGCACCTTTCTCGACACCTTGTTTTTCTTCATCAACACTTTGGTGGCCTTGGCCCCTCCCTTTTTGTCAGCCTGCAGCAGTGCTGCGACGTTGGCGACGGCCTTTTTGTCGGCTGTGTTGAGGTCAGCCATCAGAGCGGGATAGTTCTGACGCAGGTTCCGTTTCTGAAGCATATACACGTGATGCTTTTTGAAGGCTTCGTCTTTTTGGTAGAAGGTGCTGGAGTGTTCGCCATCGCCGACGCGTTTGATGTATTGGTCGGCCAGATCGTAGACTTTTTTCCATTCCTTGTTTTTCCAGTCCTTCGCCGCACCCAAGCGTTTGGCAGCCACAAGGGACTCTCCGGTCACGTTGATGGCGTAGGGTGCGTTGTCGGCAAAGAATTTCTTGAATTGCGTTTTGGGATCACGCTTCTTGCCCGCCTCATCAAGGTACACATAGACCTCGGGACAGATCTTGGCATCGAGATAGGCGCGGTACATCGGGCCGACATACCTGTCCTTGAGCATTGCTGCGCTGCCTTCGGGGTACGTGATGTTGTCGATCTTGGGCATGTCGGGGTCCTTTGCAATCGGTGTGTTTGATAGCGTTCTGCAAGGAGAACCCCTGTGGCCGGGACTTTATTCAAAACTTTTTCAACATGGCGTGTGGCCTGCCTCAGGCCGACATGCGCCGATGGGCGCGCAGCCAGTCGTTGATCGCGTCGGCAGCCTGGCGGGGGCCGTTGCCTGAGATATAGGCCTCTACCAGCGGATAAGCGGGCGTCGTGTCGTGAAAGGTCAGCGTGGTGCGCGCGGTGTCGGAAAAGACTTCGACCTCGGCGCGCCGGACCGAGGCCAGCGGATAGCGCGCGGTGCGATAGGCCATCAATGTGCGCCGCTGGACGGTCAGCGTACCCGTCGCCGCGTCAAAGATTGCCTGATCGCGTTTGATTGCCAGCGCGAAGATGCCAAGCGGCACAGCGGCGGCGATGGCGACAGTGGCGAGGCCAACCAGTTCGCCCCGGACAATCAACGCCAGCCCCGCCGCCGCGCAGGCCAGGATGCTCACAATCAGGCCACCGCCCAGCAGCCATGGGGCATGGGCGAGTATGAGTTGCGAGGGCAGGTTGCGCAGGATGGTCATGCACGGATTGTAACCTGTGATCCGCAGAACCCAAAGCGGACACCCGCCGACACCGGATCAGTCGCCTGCACGGCACATCGGTGCCGGACCCCGGTGCCGCGCGCGCCAGTCAGGTGATTGCCACGCCACAAACCCGAAATTTGGCGGCCGCCATACTCAGGCCATATTTCGCAACCATAAGTTACGCAAATTGTCGTCAAACCCGACTCAAATTGTATTCGGAGTATAAGTCCAGATGTTGAAACCTGTCCTGTTGGCTGCTGCTGTCGCCGCCATCACCACCGTGTCCGCGCAGGCCGCTACCGTCATCAACGGGCAGGCAAATCTGTCGAACCCTGCGGTTGCCGTCGGCTTTGACGAATTCCCCGTGGCCCCCGGAGTCGAAGTATCGAACGAGTTTGCGAGCCTTGGGGTCACGTTCTCGGGGCTGTTGCATGCCACTGGCGGGTTTTCGCCACGCGCCAACACGTCGGGGGCATTGTTGTTCGGCCTTGGCCCGATCAACGCGAGCATTTCATTTGACAGCGTGATCAACGATGCGACCTTTGCGCTGTCGTCGAATGCAGGGGACGTCACGGTCACATCGCTTCGGAATGGGTCCGTGGTCGAGACATTCACCGCGAGCCTTGCCAACACCACGGCGTCCAATGGCAGTGGCGTGCGACTGGGCAATGTGTTCGGGTTCACCGGGTCGGCGTTTGACCAGATCACCTTTAGCACGTCCGGCTCTGCCGAGGCGTCGTTCGACAATCTGACCTTCAACGCGATGCCGACGCCGGTTCCGACGCCTGCGTCCTTGCCGCTGTTGCTGGTGGCTGCGGGTGGTTTGGTTGCGTTGCGCCGTCGCAAGTCGCGCGACTGAGCAGAAGTATTTCAGACGGACAAGGCGCGACCCATGGCGGGCCGCGCTTTTTTCATGTCAGGCCGCCAGAGCGTCGATGTCCTTGCGGGCAGTGTCCAGCGCCTCGGGGCCGTTCGCCATCACCCGTTCCGCGGCGACGATTTCGACTTTGTGGATGCCGATAAAGCCCAGAATGTGTTTCATGTAACCGGTCGCAAAGTCGATGTCGCTGCCCACCGGGGTGCCGCCCGTGGCGATGGCCAGAATGGCGCGTTTCCCTTCCAGCAGTCCGACGGGCCCGGTCTCGCTGTATTTGAAGGTCACACCGGCGCGTGCCACCAGATCAATCCATGCCTTGAGCGCTGACGGCACGCCAAAGTTATAGACGGGCACGCCGATCACGATGGTGTCGGCCTGCCTGAGTTCTTCGATCAGTGTGTCAGAAAGGGCAAGTGTGTCTGTCTGTGTGACGTCGCGCTGATCCGCGGGGGTGAAATTGGCGTTCACCCAGTCTTCGGTGACTTGCGGCAACGCCGCGCGCAGGTCGCGGCGGATAACCGGCCCCGTGAACCTGGCGACGATCCGGGCAGAGAGGTCGCGGGTGACGGAGCCTTGCAGGCGGGCAGAACTGTCGATGTGCAGAGTGGTCATGGTCGGAGTCCTTTCGAGGGAGGGAACAGGTGTGTCTGCGGTGATATTTGTACCTTGCAAAATCGAACGCAATTCCCGAAACTCAACAGCGTATGTTTACATTTGCACATGAGGGTGCGGCATGGACAACTGGGATGAGATCAAGACAGCCTACCAGGTCGCCCGCATGGGCACCGTCAGCGGTGCCGCGGAAATGCTGGGTGTCCACCATGCGACGGTCATCCGTCATATCGACGCGCTGGAGCGGCGGTTGGGCGTCAAACTGTTTCAGCGCCACGCCCGCGGCTATACCCCGACCGAGGCCGGGGATGATCTGTTTCGCGTCGCGCAGGCCACGGACGATCAGTTCAGCCAGTTGGTGGGCCGGATCAAGGGCCGGGGCACTGAGGTGTCGGGCGAATTGGTCGTGACCTCGCTTGTCACCATGGCCCCGCGTCTGGCCCCGGTTCTGACCGAATTCCAGCAACTGCACCCTGACGTCATCGTGCGGTACCTGACGGGCGATCGTCTGTTCCGCCTTGAATACGGCGAGGCACATGTGGCCATTCGGGCCGGTACGGCGCCGGATCAGCCGGACAATGTGGTCCAGCCGTTCGTGCGGCTGACTGTTGGTCTTTATGCCACCAGGGCATATGTCGAACGCCATGGGCACCCCGATCTGGCCGGGGATACCAGCGGGCACCGTTTCGTGTGCCATGATGCGGCAGACAGCCGGGCGCCGTTTCACAAATGGCTGCGCGCGCAGGTGGCCGAAGACACGATCACCTTCCGATCGACGGATGTGCGGGCCCTGGAACAGGCGGTTCTGGCGGGGGCCGGCGTCGGGTTTCTGCCGGTGATCGAGGCGCGGGCGAACCCGGACCTTGTGGAGATCATGGACCCGAGCGAAGACTGGTCATCCCCCTTGTGGCTTGTCACCCATGTGGATCTGCACCGCACCAACAAGGTGCAGGCGTTCCTGACGTACCTCAAGGACCGGTCCAAAGACTGGAAAGTGTTGTGAGGCGCAGATCGCGATGAGCCCTGCCTTGCGCGGGCACGCCGCGATGCTGTGTTTTTCGGCGCTGGTCGCGGGATCCTTTTCGCTTGGATCGCTTGCGGCCAACGAAATCGCGCCCGCAGCACTGAATGCCGCGCGTTTTGCCCTTGCGGCCTGCATCATCGGCGCGGCGGTGCTTGCAACGGGCGGGGGGACGCGCGCCGCCTTGGCCGCCCCGTGGAGGTATCTTGTGCTGGGGGGGCTGTTTGCCACCTATTTCGTGCTGATGTTCGAGGGTCTCAAAACCGCCCCGCCGGTGAGCGCGGCGGCGGTGTTCACTCTGACCCCATTGTTGTCGGGCCTGTTCGGATGGGCGCTGTTGCGCCAGGTCACGACCCCGCGCATGGCGCTGGCGCTGGCCATTGGCGGGGCCGGGGCGCTGTGGGTCATCTTTCGCGCGGATGTCGGGGCGCTGCTGGCGTTCGAGGTCGGGCGGGGCGAGGCGATCTATTTCTTTGGATGCGTCGCCCATGCCATCTATACACCGATGGTGCGCCGGTTGAACCGGGGCGAACCGGCGGTCGTGTTCACCTTTGGCATGCTGGTGGCGGGGGCGCTGTTGCTGACCGTTTACGGATGGCGCGACATTGTTGCGACGGATTGGGCCGCGCTGCCCCGGATCGTCTGGATCACGCTGGTTTATATCGCGGTCTTTGCCTCGGCAACGACATTTGTTCTGTTGCAGTTCGCCGCGATGCGCCTGCCCAGTGCCAAGGTCATGGCCTATACCTACCTCACCCCCAGCTGGGTCATTCTGTGGGAGGTGAGCCTGGGAAATGGCGTGCCGCGCGCCCTTGTGCTGGGCGGAGTCGTGCTGACCATCATCGCGCTTGCGATGCTGTTGCGCGATGATGAGGTCGCCGTGAGGTCCTAGGGTTGATCGCCGCCGGGCAATTCGCTGGCCAGAAACCGCTCGAACGCGTCCAGATTGACCGGTTCAAACTGGCCAAACCCCTGCATCCACACGCTTGCGGCACGCATCGCATCGGGTTGCAGCTTGCACCACTTGACCCGACCGCGTTTTTCCTGCGCGATCAGCCCGGCGCGGGTCAGGATCGTCAGGTGCTTGGAAATCGCGGCCAGCGACATTTCGAACGGTTCGGCCACATCCGTCACCGCCATGTCGTCCTCAAGCAGCATCGACAGGATGGCCCGCCGGGTCGGGTCGGCCAGTGCGGAAAAGGTGGTGTCGAGTGGGTCGGACATGGGCCAGTCATACGGGGTGTCGCCCGGCGTGAAAAGCGCTCAAAGATAGGGATGGCGCGTGCTTTGCGATGGCCAGCGGTGGCGCATCAGGTCCAGTTGTGACGGTGTCAGCCCGATATCGCGGGCGATATGGTGTGACAGCGGCGGCATTGCGGTGCCTTTTGCCACCGGTTTGCCCCGGACATACTGCCAGATTTTGGCACAAGAGATATATGCGCGCCAAAGCGCGTTATTGCGTGTCATATGCATGGAAACCTCACTTGGGATGAGTTGTGGGCCAAGAATAGCCGGTCCGCCGCCGTGCCACAAACAGAGTTCTTTGACATCACTTGTGCAAAAAGTGCACATATGTGGCATGTCACGCACCTTGCCCCCGCTCAATGCCCTGCGCGCTTTCGAAGCCGCAGCGCGCCACGAAAGTTTCAGCCGCGCGGCACAGGAACTGGGCGTGAGCCATTCCGCCATCAGCCGCCATGTGCGTGGACTTGAGGCGCGCCTGGGTGTGCAGCTGTTTCGTGATGCCTCGCGCGGAGTTGCCCTGACGGCGCAGGGCGGGCACTATCAGGCGCGGATTGCACCCGCCTTTGATGTCATCGGCGAGGCCACCGAAGGGTTGGCGGACACGCCCGCAGGCCAGGTGGTGGTGAACAGTGAACCCGTCTTTGCCGCCAAGATCGTGATCCCGCTGTTGTCGGTTTTCCAGCGCGACCTGCCAGAGATCGACCTGCGGCTGGTCGGGTCAAACAATCTGGCCGATCTGGATCGTTACGAGGCCGACCTTGCGATCCGCTATGCCAAGACCGGGCACTTGCAGGAACCTTCGGATCTGCTGAGCGATGCCCCGATCTATCCTTTTGCCGCGCCGGGATACCTGAGTGATGACATTCTGCGTCCCGAAGATCTGACCCGCGTGCCGCTGCTTCGCGACCGCGGCCCGAACATCTGGATCGATTGGGCCGCACGTGCCGGGTTCGACGTCGAGGTGCCGGACCCGCCGTGGCGGATGCGCGCGGCCCTCGCGCTGGAAGCGGCGGTGCACGGCGCGGGTGTGTACCTCGGGGCTTCGGATGGCACCCATCTGGACGAAGCGGCGGGGCGGCTGGTGCGCGTGTCGCAGGTGGGATTTCGGCAAGGATCGTTTCACCTGCTGACCAGCGGTCAGGCCGGGCGGCGCAAGGCGGTACGGTCGGTGCGCACATGGCTGCTGGAGCACACGCGCGATCTGCGCGGCGCGAAAGATCAACCAAACGGTTGAATATGGCAAGCGGTGCAAACCGGCCCGAACATGGGGTGCGACGCCATGGCGCCTCCTTTCAGGGCTTTGGAAAAACAGTTTTAAAACAACATACTAGCTTGGATTTTCCGGCGCGTTCGGGTGCGTTGACTCATGCGGCGCGGCGTCATATCCCCTTCACAACCAAAGGACGGGACCAAGGCGCGTGACCGACCCTGATGACAAAGCCAAGATGGATGCGCTGCACGCGCGTCTGGCGGCCGTCAAAAAGGCAAACGCGCCCAAGCCCCGCACGCCGGATCATCATTCGCAGGCGCAGCTGGCCTGGCGCATGGTGGTCGAGTTGGTGGCCGGTCTGGGGATCGGGTTTGGCATGGGGTACGGGTTGGATGTGGTGTTTGGCACCTCGCCGTGGTTCATGATCGTGTTTATATTTCTGGGCTTTGCCGCCGGCGTCAAAACGATGATGCGCAGCGCGCAAGAGGTTCAAAGCAAACAGGCCATCGAGATGGCCGAAGACAATGACCACCCGCACGGGTGAGATGAGACGGAGAGAGCCAGATGGCAACTGACAAAGCGGAATACGGCGACGGCGGTCTGGTGTTCAAGCCGATGGACCAGTTCATCGTCAAGCCGTGGTTTGGCGAAGCGGGCGACCCTGTGCACTGGTACACGATCACCAATGTGACCGTTTGGCTGGCACTGGCCGTGCTGGTCGTTCTGGGTCTGATGGTGCTGACCACGTCGAAACGCGCCGTCGTACCGGGCCGGGGCCAGTCGATTGCCGAACTGATGTACGGCTTCGTCTACAAGATGGTCGAGGACGTCACGGGCAAGGACGGAATCAAGTATTTCCCTTACATCATGACCCTGTTCATGTTCATCCTCAGCGCCAACTTTCTTGGTCTGCTGCCGATGTCCTTTACCACTACATCGCATATCGCGGTGACGGCCGTTCTGGGCGTCGGGGTTTTCGTTACGGTCACGGTTCTGGGTTTCGTAAAGAACGGCGCGTCTTTCCTTGGCCTTTTCTGGGTGTCGAGCGCGCCGCTGGCGCTGCGCCCGGTTCTGGCCCTGATCGAGGTCATTTCCTACTTTGTCCGCCCGGTCAGCCACTCCATTCGTCTGGCGGGCAACATGATGGCCGGTCACGCCGTCGTCAAAGTCTTTGCAGGCTTTGCGCAGGTCGCGGCGATTGCACCCGTCGCGATCATTGGTGTGATGGCGATCCTGGGCCTCGAGGTTCTGGTGTCGGCCATTCAGGCCTACGTCTTTACCATTCTCACTTGCGTGTATCTCAAGGACGCACTGCACCCGCATCACTAACGCCCCAATCACGAACGACGGTGCGTGAGATCACGCACCCTACCAAATAACTTCCAACGTAAGGAGAATTCTCATGGAAGGTGAACTCGCACACATCGGCGCAGGCCTCGCAGCAATCGGTTCCGGGGCTGCGGCCATCGGTGTTGGCCACGTGGCCGGCAACTTCCTCGCTGGCGCCCTGCGCAATCCATCGGCAGCCGCCGGTCAGACAGCGACACTGTTCATCGGCATCGCCTTTGCAGAAGCCCTGGGGATTTTTTCGTTCCTCGTCGCTCTGCTGTTGATGTTTGCCGTCTAAGTCACTCTGGCTGCATTCCTTACGGTCGGGCGGCGTTATACAGATCACGCTGCCCGGCGTAATGGCTGGCAACCCGGCCCTGCACGTGGGGTCAACTCAGGGGAACGACTGATATGGCAGTAACAAATACCGAAGCTGGCGAAGTTGCAGCCGCTGCCCCTCCGGGCATGCCGCAGCTGGACGTAGGGACGTTCGGCAACCAGATTTTCTGGCTGCTGCTGGCCCTGATCGCGATCTATTTCGTGTTGTCGCGGGTGGCCTTGCCACGCATTGCGGCCATCCTTGCCGAACGGCAGGGCACGATCACCAATGACATCGCCGCAGCCGAAGACCTCAAGGTCAAGGCGGAAGCGGCGGAAGCCGCCTATGAAAAGGCGCTGGCCGATGCCCGTGCCGAAGCGCAGCGCATCGCCGGCGAGACCAAAGCGAAGATTCAGAGTGATCTGGACGTCGCCATTCAGGAGGCCGACGCAAAGATTGCGGCCAAGACGGCTGAAAGCGAAAAGGCCATTGCCGAAATCCGCTCGGGCGCCCTTGAGGCGGTTTCCGAAGTTGCCAGAGACACCGCAGCCGAGATCGTGGCGGCGCTGGGTGGCAAGGCGGATGCCAAGGCCGTCAATGCGGCCGTGTCCGCACAGATGAAGGGATAGGGCCATGGGTATGAAAACCACGACTTCCGCTGCGGCCCTCGCCATGATTGCAGGCCCTGCACTGGCCGCGCCGGGGCCATTCTTCAGCCTTGCGAATACGGATTTCATCGTTGTCATCGCCTTTGTGCTGTTCATCGGTGTCCTGATCTATTTCAAGGTGCCGGGGATGCTGTCCAGAATGCTCGATCAGCGTTCTACCGGCATTCAATCCGAACTGGACGAGGCCCGTGCGCTGCGCGACGATGCACAGGCCCTGCTTGCCTCTTACGAGCGCAAGCACAAGGAAGTGCAGGATCAGGCGGACAAGATCGTGGCGCAGGCCAAGGTCGATGCCGAAGCCGCCGCCGAACAGGCGCGCGCCGATCTGGCCCGCTCGATCGAGCGCCGCTTGGCCTCTGCCGAGGACCAGATCGCATCTGCGCAGGCCGGTGCCATCAAGGAAGTCCGCGATTCGGCCGTGACGGTTGCCATTGCTGCCGCGCGCGACGTTGTCGCCAAACAGATGACTGCCGCAGATGCCAACAAGCTGATCGAAGAGTCGATCGGTCAGGTTGAAGCCAAGCTGCACTGAGCGCAGTCTGCTGACATGACATTGGAAAGCCCCGGCAGCTCTGCCGGGGCTTTTGCCGTTCTGGTTGGGCGATCCCTTAGCCTCTGGTCTCTTGATCAAGCCGCTGGCGGGCGATATTTTCGTTGTTTTCGGCCTTTTTCTGATCCTGCAAGGCGCGTTCCACATAATCGAGATGGGTATGCACGGCGGCGCGCGCGGCCTCGGGCTCGCGCGATTGCAGGGCGTCGTTGATCGCCCGGTGCTGGTCCAGCAGCGCCTGACGCGTGGTGCGCTGCTTGAACATCACCTGCCGGTTGTAGAACACTCCGTCCCGCAAAAGCTGGTACATGGAGCGCATCATATGCAGCATGATCACGTTATGGCTCGCCTCGATGATGGCCATGTGGAATTGCGCATCCAGCCGCGCCTCTTCGTCGCTGTTGCGCTTGGGATGAGCGGCTTCCATCTTTTCGAACACGCGCTGCACGACCGCCAGATCGGTGTCCGAAGCAAGCCGCGCGGCGCGTTCGGCGGCCAGCCCTTCGAGGTCGCGGCGAAAGCTGAGATAGTCGAACACCGCCTCGTCATGGCGGGCGAACAGTTCTGTGAGCGCAGGCGCAAAGGCTGATCCCAGCACGTCGGCCACAAAAATCCCCGCGCCGGGCCGCGCAGCCAGCAGACCGCTGTCCTGCAGCGCGCTGACGGCATCGCGCAGGGAGGGACGCGACACATTCATCCGGTCTGCCAGCTCACGCTCGGGCGGCAGGCGCTCGCCGGGGCGCAGGATACCGCGCAGGATCAGTTGTTCGATCTGCCGGATCACGGCGGAGGACAGTTTTTCGGGCTGCACGGGTCGAAAGGGCATGTGGGTTCCTTGGCGAATTGGTAAAGTCATATGACCAATTTGTTTCGGGTGCAAACGCGATAAAGCGGTCCGGGCGGCGGTTTCCCGAGTTAAGGATGCGTTAACCAAGTTGGCCCAAGGCTGGGCCATGCAGCGTTTCCTGTCCCTTTTCGCCCTGGCATTCCTGGCCGCCTGCAACACGGCAGGCCCGCACTTTCGCGGGTTGCCTGCGACGACGGTAACCATTGATGGGTCGACCTTTGATGTGCGCGTCAACGGCCGGCTGGCCGAAGCGATCCGCACAAACGCGGAATACGCCCCGCGCTTTGGCCCGATCCGCGCCCGTGCGGGCAAGGCGATGGAGCTGGTCAGCGGGTGCAAGGTGAAAGAAGTGCGGGGCGATCAGGCCCAGGCCACGGGGATCCTTGATTGCGGCAAGGGCGGGCCAGCGCCGGACCGGCTGAAGCAGCAAGGGGAATATGATTGCCTGACCCTTGATTCCTATGTCAGCGCGGCCACCAACGAACTGGTGCTTGATCTGGATTGCACGCTCATTTGAACGTTGATGCGCAATATCTTGTGGATAAGCCGCCCAATACCCCCGTTTGTGGGGACATCGCGTTGACATACGGGTGTGGGAACGGCCAGTCTGTCACTTCAGAGTGATGCAATCAAAGGGGCGCGCGTGCGCTTTTCCAAACTCAGACTGACGGGATTCAAATCCTTTGTCGATCCGACCGATCTGATCATCGCGGACGGGCTGACAGGTGTGGTTGGCCCCAATGGCTGCGGAAAATCCAACCTGCTTGAGGCGCTGCGCTGGGTGATGGGCGAAAACCGTCCCACGGCGATGCGCGGCGGGGGCATGGAGGATGTGATCTTTGCCGGGGCGGCGACGCGGCCTGCGCGCAACTTTGCCGAAGTGGCCCTGCATATCGACAATTCCGACCGCCTGGCCCCGGCCGGGTTCAATGACGCGGATGCGCTGGACATTGTGCGCCGTATCACGCGCGATGTGGGCAGCGCCTACAAGGCGGGCGGCAAGGACGTGCGTGCGCGCGACGTTCAGATGCTGTTTGCCGATGCCTCGACCGGCGCGCACAGCCCCGCGTTGGTCCGGCAGGGCCAGATCGCCGAGTTGATCAATGCCAAGCCCAAGAACCGTCGCCGCATTCTGGAAGAAGCGGCGGGGATTTCGGGCCTTTATCAGCGCCGTCACGAGGCGGAGTTGAAGCTGAAAGGTGCCGAGGCGAACCTGTCCCGCGTGGATGATGTGATCGAACAACTTGCCACGCAGCTGGCCCAGTTGGCGCGGCAGGCGCGGCAGGCGGCCCGCTATCGCGAGATCGGTAATGAATTGCGCCGCGCCGAAGGGCAGTTGCTCTATCGGCGCTGGCGCGAGGCCGATGTCGCCCGCAGTACCGCAGAAGACGAGTTGCGGGCGCGCACGACGGCAGCGGCGCAGGCGGAAGCCGCGGTACGCGATGCCGCCAAGGCACGTCAAACCGCCGAAGAGGCCCTGCCGCCGCTGCGCGAGGAAGACGCGATTGCGGCGGCTGTCCTGCAACGCCTTGCGGTGCAGCGCGACACCCTGAGCGATCAGGAAGCACAGGCCGAACAGGCGATTGAAACCCTGTCCCAGCGCATCGCCCAACTGTCCCGCGATATCGAGCGCGAGGGCGGTTTGAACCGTGACGCCGGGGACACCATCGCCCGCCTGGACTGGGAGGCGAGCGAGATCGCCAAGGCCGGTGAGGGTCACGACGCGCTGCTTGAGGCCGCGGCGGCAGCGGCCCACGAGGCGGCCCATGTCCTGCAGGTGCGCGAGGCGGATCAGGGCGAAAAGACCGAAGATGTCGCGCGTCTGGCCGCGCGCCACGGATCGGCCCAACGCCTGCTGGAAGACAGCCGCAAGGTTGAACACAGATCCGAAGCCGAAGCCGCCAAGGCCCGCCAGGCCGTCGCGACCAGCCAGGCGGCACTGGACAAGGCGGGCACCGATTTCACCGCCGCACAAGAGGCGGTCGCGCAGGCCGAAACCACGGCAACCCGTGCGGACGAGGCCCTGATCGCCGCCGAAGAGGCGCGTGCGGAAACCCAGGCCCGCGAAGCGGATGCGCGCGCCGAACGCTCCGAGGCAGAGGGTGAAATGAACGCCTTGCGCGCCGAGGCCGGGGCGCTTGCCAAGCTGGTGGAACGTGACACCGCCGAGGGCGGGCAGATTCTGGACCGCTTGCAGGTGCAGCAAGGTTTTGAAAAGGCGTTGGGCGCTGCGATGGCGGATGACCTGCGCGCGCCGGAGGTTGAGGCGGATGGCCCGTCTGGCTGGGCGGTGCTGCCTGCCTATGACACGGTGCAGCCTTTGCCCGCAGGCGTCACGCCGCTGACGCAGCACGTGTCCGTGCCGGACGTTCTGGGCCGCCGGATGAGCCAGATCGGCCTATGTGACGCCGATGACGCCGCGCGCCTGCAACCCTTGCTGAAACCGGGCCAGCGTCTTGTGTCGCCCGAGGGCGATTTGTGGCGCTGGGACGGGTTCCGCGCCTGGGCCGAGGACGCGCCGAGTGCGGCGGCGTTGCGGTTGCAGCAGCTGAATCGTCTGGAAGAGTTGAAGCAATCGCTGGAGCGCGCGACGGCCCATGCGGATGGTGCCCGGCAGGCGCATGAGGCACTGACCCAGCGCCTTGCCGACCTGACCGAAGCCGACAAACAGGCCCGTCATGCGCGTCGCGAGGCGGATCGCATGGTGGCCGACGCCGCCCGCGCCCTGAGCCGGGCAGAGGCGGATCGCAATCTGGCGCAGGGACGGCTCGAATCCCTTGGGTTGGCCGTCACCCGTCACGAAGAGGATGCGATGGCGGCCCGCGCGCGGGTGAACGAGGCCGAGGCGGCACTGGCCGAGTTGCCCGACCTTGACTCGGCGCGCGCCGATGTCGAGGACCTGCGCATGACGGTCGAGGCGTCGCGCATCACCATGATGTCGCGCCGGTCCGCCCATGACGATCTGCGCCGCACGGGCGAGGCGCGGATCAAGCGGTCTCAGGAGATCACCAAAGAGGTCAGCGGCTGGCGTCACCGGCTTGAAACGGCTGAAAAACGCACCGCGGAACTGGTGGAGCGCAAAAGCGCGTCAGAGGCCGAGTTGACGGCTGCGCAGGCGGCACCGGCAGATTTGGCGGCGAAACGCGCGGCCCTTGGGCAGGAGATGGCGCAGGCCGAGGCGCGCCGGGCCGAAGCCGCCAATGCGTTGTCCGAGGCCGAAAGCCGGTTGCGCGAAACGACCCATGCCGAGCGGGAAGCGGAGCGCCTTGCCTCGGAAGCGCGCGAGGCGCGTGCCCGGTCGGACGCGCGTGCCGAGGCGGCGCGCGAGACGGTTGCGCTGGCCGCAGAGCGTATCGCCGATGACCAGCAGATGACGCCCAACCAGTTGCTGACGGCACTTGACGTCAACCCCGATCAGATGCCCGCCGCAGGTGCGCTTGAGGCGGACGTGAACCGCCTGAAACGCCAGCGAGACGCGCTTGGTGCCGTCAACCTGCGCGCCGAGGAGGACGCCAAGGAGGTGCAGGTCGAACATGAGACTCTGGTGTCGGAAAAGACCGATCTGGAAGAAGCGATCAAGACCCTGCGCAGCGGCATTGCCAGCCTGAACCGCGAAGGCCGCGAGCGGTTGCTGACGGCCTTTGAGCAGGTGAACTCCAATTTTTCGCTGCTCTTTACGCACCTGTTCGGCGGGGGTGAGGCGAATTTGGTGATGGTGGAGAGCGATGACCCGCTGGAGGCGGGTCTTGAGATCATGTGTCAGCCGCCCGGGAAGAAACTGAGCACGCTGAGCCTGCTGAGCGGCGGGGAGCAGACCCTGACGGCGATGGCGCTGATCTTTGCCGTGTTCCTTGCCAATCCGGCCCCCATCTGTGTGCTGGACGAGGTGGACGCGCCGCTGGATGATGCCAACGTGACCCGGTTCTGTGACCTTCTGGACGAGATGTGCCGCCGCACCGACACGCGTTTTCTGATCATCACCCACCATGCGGTGACGATGGCGCGGATGGACCGGCTGTTCGGCGTCACGATGGCCGAACAGGGGGTCAGCCAGCTGGTATCGGTTGATCTGAAAAAGGCCGAGACTCTGGTAGGGTGAGAGCGGCAAACCAGCGTCACGGCCGTTCGGCTGTGAATTGATCTTTCGACATTGCTCCGACTGTATCGGCCCAAACGGGCCGCCCAGCGCGGTGAGAAACTGAACAACAACTATCGGTCCCGATATCTCAATCAAACCTCACAAAAAAACAAACACCAAACGATGCTAGAGCCGATCCAGCAACGCGCGGGTCGGCCACGCATCAGCCGCCAGCCCGAGCCGTTTTTGTTCTGCCTGCACGGCGGCGCGGGTGCCTGCGCCAAGGATGCCGTCAATCTTGCCGACGTCGTAACCGCGCGCCTGCAGCTTGCCTTGCAGCCGCTTCATGTCTGCGGCCCCGAGCCCTGCGTCGGGGGTGCCCGGGTCATAGACGGGCGCCCCGGCGAGCCGCGTCGCGAAATAGGCCGCCGTCAGCACGTAGGTAAAGGATTGGTTCCATTCGAAATAGACGTTGAAGTTGGGATAGGCGAGGAAGGCGGGCCCCTTGCGCCCTTGCGGCAGGATCAGAGAGGCGGGCAGGTTGGCGAGCGTTCCATTGCGCGCCGAGACGCCAAGCGCCTGCCAGTCGCGCGGCGGTTTCGTGGTTTGAAGGCCGCTGAGCGACCAATCCATCTGCGCAGGCACGGTAACCTCTTGCAGCCATGGCTCGCCCGCGCGCCAGCCCAGATGCTGCAGCATCTTGCCGCCCGACATCAGCGCATCCGGGGCGGATGATTTCAACCGCACGACCCCGTCGCCATCGCCATCGACGCCATTGGTCAGGATGTCCTGGGGCAGCATCTGCACCATACCGATTTCGCCCGCCCATGCGCCGGTGGTGCGGCGCGGATCGAATGCGCCACGTGCAAACAGTTCCATCGCGGCAAAGACCTGCGGGCGGAACAATCCGGGCCTGCGGCAATCGTGCGCGAGGGTGGCAAGGGCGTTTGCGGTGTTGAAATCCCCCTGAAAGGCGCCGAAGTCCGTCTCGAACGCCCAGAAGGCGAGCAGGACGTGCCGATCCACGCCATAGCGCTGTTCGATCTGATCAAAGATGCCGTCGTAGGTGCGCGCGTTGCTGCGCCCCGCATTGATCCGGTTCTGTGAAATCAGACGCCGGGAAAAGTCGATGAACGGGCGCTGAAAGACGCCCTGCGCGCGGTCCGCGCGCAGCACCTTGGGATCCTGACGCACGCCGGACAGGAATGCCGCGGCTGTCTTGGCGGGAATGCCGCGCGCGACCGCTTCGCTGGCCAGCCCGGTCTTGAAGCTGGCAAAGGAGCCGCCGCATTGCGCCTGCGCCTGCGCCCATGCGGGCAGGGCGCACAGCGTGCCGATGCCCAGCAGTTTTGTCAAAATACCCATACCAGTCCTCCGATACCCAGGCACGCAGCCACAGCCAGACCCCATGCTTTCCACACCATCGCGACGGCGGCGTCAATGTCCGGGGCACCGAGAGGGCGTCGCCCGGTCGCGTTGACCCATGCCAGATCACGCACCTGGCCGTGGTAGCTGCGCGGCCCGGCAAGGGCGATCCCGAGGGTGTAGGCCATGGCCGCCTCTGGCCAGCCTGCATTCGGAGAGCGATGCAGTCTTGCGTCCTGTCTGACCTTTCCGAGGTGTCGCGTGCTGTTGCCGACAATGGCGATCAGCAAGGCCGTTGCGCGTGCCGGAACCCAGTTCAAACCGTCATCGAGCCGTGCTGCGGCCCAGCCGAATTCGGCGTGACGCGGTGTCATGTACCCGATCATGCTGTCGGCGGTGTTCACGGCCTTGTAGATGGCGATGCCCGGCAGTCCGGCAATCAGGAACCAGAACGCGGGCGCAATCACCCCGTCGCTGAAGTTTTCCGACAGGCTTTCGATGGCGGAGCGCGATGTTGCGGAGGCATCGGATGCGGACACATCGCGGCTCACGATCAGCGCCACGGCCTGTCGCCCCGCCTCGTCGGATTGGCGCAACCCGTCGGCGACGGCGGTGACGTGATCCACCAGCGATTTCTGGGCCAGCAGGATCGCGGTGGCGATCACAACGACCACAGGACCAAGTTGCTGAAGCGCCCATCCAAGCGATCCGGCCCCCAGGACCAGGAGGCAGGTCGCAAGGACACCCTTGAGCCGTCGCATCGAGCCGCGGTTGAGTGCGCGATCAAGGGCCGACACCGCCCGCCCGAGCAGAACGGCCGGGTGTGCGACGCGCGCCCACAGCCAGCGCGGTTCGCCCAAGAGCGCATCCAGCGCGAGGGCCAGCACCAGCAGGAAGGGCAGGGTCACAGCGCGCCCTCAAGCCGGGCCCACTGACCGGGCGCCGGCAATCCCAGTCTGATCCAGTCGGTTGCGTATGGAAAGATCCGTGTCCAGATGTGATGCCGCGCCAGCCTGTCCTGCCAGGCGGCGGCGTCATCGACCCGGTAAAGCCGGAACAGGGGTGTCCCGCCAACGAGGGCGGCCCCTCGGCTGCACACCAGATCGTCCAGCCGGGCGCTGTCGATTGCCAGCCGTGCCCGTGTCGCGTCGGCCCATGTCTGATCATTGAGCGCCTGCGTCCCGGCGTCCAGCGCGATACCGGAGACGGGCCACGGCCCCAGCATGTCCCTGAGCCGCGCAATCAGGGCCGGGTCGCCAACCGCAAACCCGAGGCGGAGACCGGCGAGCCCCCAGAACTTGCCAAAGCTTTTGAGGATGATCGTTCCGGGGCGCGTGGCCTCGTCTATCAGGCTGTGGACCGGCATGACGTCGCAAAAGCTTTCGTCGATGATGGTCAGGGGTGCGGTCAGGTTGTGTTTGGCCCAGACCCGCCCGTCGGGGTTGTTGGGATGGACCAGAACCTGCGCCTGAGCGGGCCCATCGGGCCGCACCTGCCAGTGGTTCTGGGCAAAGCTGGCACCATGTTCGTTATAGGTTGGGCCGGGAATGTGGACAGTTCCGGGGCTGGCCAGCCGCGGGATTTGCGCGATTAGGGCGGATGCGCCCGGCGCGGCCAGAATGTCCGCACCCTCCGGCACGTTCCAGACGTGTCGGGCCGCCTGCGTGATCCCATTGGCCGCATGTGCGTCCGGCAACGCGGTCCATGCCTCTGGCGACAGCGGTGGCACGGGATAGGCAACAGGGTTGATTCCCGTCGACAGATCAATCCACCGGGCACGCGTCCCCCCGTAAATTTCGATCGCGGCGTCAAGGCCGCCGCCGTGATCCCGCTGAGTGGCCAAATGCAAGGCTCCTGATCAGGTTGTGCCGAAACCGGCGGTTTTGTGCCCGCAAAAAGCGGATTGCCGCAGAATTGGCAAGCCAATGCTCTGGCGTTAAGTTATTAACCCCGTCATTAACGAATTGTTAACAGAATACGCCACACTTAAGCATTATAGAGCCAAATGTCTGCTGGCTCTGGAGAGGCCATGAAAGTTTTGATCGTAGAGAGTCGACCCGAGCTTGGCACGCTTTGGTCACGGCACCTTGAGAGGCAGGGCTATGCTGTTACGCAGGTCCTGTCTCAGGATGATGCCGTGTGCTACCTGTCCAACGATCAGGCTGACATCATTGTTCTGGACCTTGTGCTGTCGCAGGGCAGCGCGCTGGCTGTGGCCGATTTTGCCAGTTACCGACAGCCTGATGCCCGCATCATTTTCGTGACGGACACGACCTTCTTTTCAGACGGTTCGATCTTTAATCACGCCAGCAATGCATGCGCTTTCCTGCCCGCGGGCACCCCACCAGAAGACCTTGCGGCGATGGTTGCGCATTACGGCTGTCACTGACCCCGCCCGTGCGGCGCGGCAAGATCAATGTCTGGATTGATCGGCACGATGCGATGCGGATTGATGCTTTCGTGGCTGTAGTGGTAGTGGCGCACGATGTGATCCATGTTCACGGTTTCCGCGACACCGGGCCATTGATACAGTTCGCGCGTAAAGCCCCATAGATTGCTGTAATCAACGATGCGTTTCCGGTTGCATTTGAAGTGCAGGTGATAGACGGGATCGAACCGGAGCAGTGTCGTGAACAGCCGCCAGTCGGCTTCGGTGATGCGGTCTCCCATCAAATATCTGTGATCTGACAGCCGCGCATCCAGCCAGTCGAGCGTGTCAAAAAGCGGGTGGACGGCCGCGTCATAGGCGTCTTGGGTGGTGGCGAAACCGCACTTGTAAACACCGTTGTTCAGCGTGTCGTAGATCCGGTCATTCACCGGTCCGATGGCGTCGCGCAACTCTTTGGGCCAGTAGTCGTCGGTGTTGCCCGTAATGGCATCGAAGGCGGAATTGAACATGCGGATAACCTCGGAGCTTTCGTTGCTCACGATCGTGTCTTGCGCGGTGTCCCACAGGATCGGTACGGTCACGCGTCCGGTGAAATCCGGAACGGCCCGCGTATATATGTCGCGTGCAAAGGGCAGGCCAAACAGCGTGTCACCCGTCGCGCCATACGCATCCGTTTCGAACGTCCAGCCATCGGACAACATGTCGGGGTGCACCACAGAAACACCGATGTGGTCTGTCAGCCCCTTGAGCGCGCGGAAGATCAACGCGCGGTGTGCCCACGGGCAGGCGTAGGAGACGTAAAGGTGATAGCGCTCGCTTTGCGCCGGAAAACCTGCCTTGCCCGAAGGACCTGCACTGCCGTCCGGAGTGATCCAGTTGCGGAACACCGCGTCCTTTCGTTTGAAGGCGCCTCCGGTCGATTCGGTGTCGTACCATTGGTCTTTCCAAACGCCGTCAATCAGCAATCCCATCGCACTTCTCCGCCATACCTGTTTCCCCTGACATAGATCACCATGGGCCCCGCGACCAGAACGCACCGCGCGCACCCTGCCTGCGTGCATGCACAGCCCCTGCGTCGCGGGAATGTCACAGAACTGGCGCGCCCCGGTCGCAAAGAGGTGAATTTACTGGACCGAAAGCATTTATGCCTCATCCTGAGGGTCGCAACGATCAAGGAGCGATTGCCATGACAACCTTTGTGCCCAAAGAGGTGCAGGCCGGGCTGGACAGCGCGCGCATGGAATCGTTGAAATCCGGGTCACGTCTGCGCCTGTCGGCGGATGGTGTGTTTCACCCGGTCCTGCGCATGTGGGACACCGGATTTTCCCTGGAGGGTGCAGCCGCGCCGGCGCTGCGCGGGTTCGTGGATCTTTACGATGGCGCCATCCATCTGTTCCAGTGTCTGATCGTCGCTTCCGAAGAAGATGCCGGCGAGATGAAGTTCGAATTCAAGCGCATGACCGCGGTGTCCGACACGGCCCCACTCGATTTCGAGCAGGCGGCGGACGCGCCGGTCGCCTTGATCGAAGCGCGGAACTGATCGCAGTAATCGGTCCTGTGGCTATTGCAGGTCGCTGAAGGCTGCGGCCATTCGTTCGCAGGCGTCCTGAATACGCGCTCTGGGTGCGGCGAGGTTGAACCGCATGAACATTTCTCCGCCCGCGCCAAAACCTGGCCCGAGGCTGGGCGCGATACGGGCGTCTTTGTGTATCCGTTGTTTTACCTCGTCGAACGACATGCCGGTATCAGCAAAATCGACCCACGCCAGAAAGGTCGATGCCAGTGGCAACGCGTGCACCCCCGGTATCGCGTCCATCGCGGATTGGAACAGAGCCACGTTGTCCGCAAGATATGCGACCTGCGCATCGACCCACGCCGCACCTTGGCATGAATAGGCGGCTTGTATCATCACCAGTCCCAAGCCCGACGGTTTATAATCGAGCGACTCCTGGCGCTGTTTCATCACAGCGCGCAATGCCGCGTCCGGGATGATCATATTGCCGGTGCGCTGGCCTGCGATATTGAAGGTTTTCGATGCCGATGTCAGGACGACCATCCGCTCTGTGGCCTCGGGTGCGGCCACATGCATCGGCACGAATGTGCTGCCGGAATAGACCAGATCGTGATGGACCTCGTCCGAGACCAGCACCAGATCATTGCGGGTGGCGAATTCGGCGACCGCGCGCAATTCCCCGGTGGTCCAGACACGGCCCGAAGGGTTTTGCGGCGAGCACCAGATCAGGATTTTTTCCTTGCCGGTCAGGCGCGACTGGGCATCATCGAGATCCAGCATGTATGTATCGCCCTGGCGCACCAGCGGAATTTCGGTGGTGACGCGGCCGGATTTTTCGATTTTGTAGCGGAATTCGTGATAGACGGGACTGAAAATTGCGACATGGTCGCCCGGCGCACTCCAGACATCGAGGCAAAGGGCAATCGCGTTTCCAAGGCCCTGCGCCGTCAGAATCCAGGATGTGTCGATCTCCCAGTCATGTCTTGTTTTCATCCACCACTGGATTGCCGCCCGGTATTCGTCGGTTTCCGGCAGATACCCGAAACAGCCGTGATCCGCTGCGCGCCGCACGGCGTCACGCACGCAATCGGGTGCTGCGTAGTCGCTGTCGGCGGTCCACATCGCAATGCCGTCGTCCGGAGAGACACCGCTGAACCTTTCCATGAAATCCCACTTGGAGCTTTGGGTGCCGCGGCGTTCGATGATGTCGTCGAAATTCATGGGGGCCTCCTGGACCTGTTCCGCGCACGCTAGCAACGCCGCGTCTGAGCGCAAGGGGACATTGCGGGTCACACTATCTTGTCCTACATCGGGGATATGAAACGAGAGATCATCCTGCATCCCGACCCGCGTCTGAAAAAGATGTCCGACCCTGTGGTGGATGTGTCCGACGAATTGCGCGCGCTTGCCAACGATATGCTTGAGACGATGTATGATGCGCCGGGCATTGGCCTTGCTGCGCCGCAAGTGGGCCTGTTGTCCCGTCTGATCGTGCTGGATTGCGTCAAGGCCGAAGGCGAAAAGCCCCGCCCGCTGATCATGTTCAACCCCGAGGTCATCGCATCGTCGGACGAAACCAATGTCTATGAGGAAGGGTGTCTGTCGATCCCCGAACAGTTCGCCGATGTCACCCGCCCCGCCGAGGTGCAGGTGCGCTGGATGGATGAGAACGGCAAGGAGCACAGCGAAGGCATGGATGGGTTATGGGCGACCTGTGTCCAGCACGAGATTGATCATCTCGATGGCAAGCTGTTCATCGACTACCTCAAGCCCCTCAAGCGCCAGATGATCACCCGCAAGATGGTCAAGTTCAAACGCGAGAAGGCCCGCGAAAAGGCATGACGGTGCGCCCCATTCTGACATGGCCGGACGAGCGGTTGAGCGTGATGTGCACGCCGGTCGAGGCAATCACCGATGATATCCGGATATTGGCGGCGGATATGCTGGAAACCATGTATGCTGCACCCGGGCGTGGGCTGGCAGCCCCTCAGATCGGTGAATTGCAACGCCTGTTCGTGATGGATGCCACATGGAAAGAGGGCGATCCCCAGCCGATGATCTGTATCAACCCCGAAATCATTTCCCGCAGCGAAACCCTCGGCACCGCCGCAGAAGGGTGCCTGTCCATTCCGGGTGTCGAGGTCGAGCTAAGCCGCCCGTCGGACGTGCGGATGGTCTGGACGGACCTTGCCGGTCGCGTGCACGAAGAGGATCTGACGGGCTTTGGTGCGTTATGCGCGCAGCATGAGCTTGATCATCTCGATGGTATCGTGACGCTGGACCGGGTTGATGAGGCGCAACGCGCCGACGTTCTTGCCCGCTACGGGGCCGTCTGATGGCCGTGCGTCCCATCCTGCGCTGGCCTGACAGGCGGTTGCGCACGCCTGCGGGCCCTGTCGAAAGCATCACCGACGACATCCGCGCGCTCTGGGCGGATATGGTGGACACGATGGATGCCATGCCCGGTCGGGGCATCGGCCTTGGTGCGCCGCAGATCGGCGTCATGCTGCGCCTCGCCGTCGTGGATGTGACCCCGGACCGTTCGCGCCGCATCCTTCTGGCCAATCCAGAGGTGCTTTCGGCGAGCGAAGAGCGGGAGACCGGTGTCGAGGCCAGCCCGTGCCTGCCCGGCGTTCACGCTGAAATTCCGCGTGCAAAAACGGTGACCGTGCGGTTTCTGAACGATCAGGGCATCTGGGACCGCCGCGATTTTACCGGGCTTGAGGCGCGGTCCGTCCAGCACCAGATCGACCATCTTGCGGGGCGGATGTATTTCGACAATCTGGGTCGGGTCAAACGCGACATGCTGCTGCGCCGCGCACGCAAGGTGACCTCGTGATGCGTTTCATCTTTATGGGGACGCCCGATTTTTCAGTGCCGGCACTTGAGGCGCTGTACGCCGCCGGGCACGATATTGCCTGTGTCTACACCCAACCGCCCCGGCCCGCCGGGCGCGGGAAAAAGGACCGCCCAAGCCCGGTTCAGATGCGGGCCGAGGCGCTTGGATTGCCGGTGCGCCATCCGGTGTCCTTGCGCGATGCAGCGGCGCAGGCGGAGTTCGCTGCGTTGAATGCGGACATCGCCGTGGTCGTTGCCTATGGTCTGATCCTGCCACAGCCGATCCTCGACGCGCCCACCCACGGCTGCCTGAACATCCACGCGAGCCTGTTGCCACGATGGCGCGGAGCCGCGCCAATCCACCGCGCGATCATGGCGGGGGATACCGAGACCGGCGTGTGCATCATGCAGATGGAGGCGGGCCTTGATACCGGGCCCGTGTTGCAGCGCGCCGCCACACCGATCGAGGCGGGTGACACTACGGCCATCTTGCATGACCGTCTGGCTGGTATCGGGGCCGACCTGATCGTGCAGGCGCTGGCGCAGTTGCCAAACCTCACGCCCAAGGCACAACCGGAGGCTGGCGTGACCTATGCCCAAAAGATCGACAAGGCCGAGGCCGCCATCGACTGGACCCGCCCTGCCATCGAGGTGGATCGACAGATCCGCGGACTGTCCCCTTTTCCCGGCGCGTGGTTCGAACAGGACGGTGTGCGCATCAAGGTTCTTGGCTCGACCCTCGTGGCGGGCAGTGGCACGCCGGGTGAGGTGCTGGACGATGCCCTGAGTGTGGCCTGCGGGATTGACGCGGTGCGCCTCACCCGCTTGCAACGGGCGGGCAAAGGCGCGCAGGATGCCGATGTCTTCCTGCGGGGCATGTCGGTTCCGCGCGGCACGCAGCTTTAACCAAAGGATCGCCCATGTTCCCCACTCTTATCGGCACGGTCGTCATTGCGGGGATCGTTGGTTATCTGTCTGAAAAGTCGGGCTTTACCCGCAACGGAATTCTGCAATCCATCATCATCTGCATTGGCGGGGCGTTCCTGTTCTACTTTGTGCGCCTGATGTTCGGTTTTGGTTTCAACAGTGCCGGGTTGAATGCCATCTTTTCGTCTGTCGGTGCGCTGATCATTGTGCCGACCCACTGGCGCAAACGCTAAGACGACCCGGGTGGGGAAAGACCCCTCGGGTCGCCCGAGTGTGGAGCGGGCTGTGGTCGAAGCCCTTTGGACTTTGGCGTTGGCTGACAGCACGGGTGCCAGCGTGACGGTTGTTGTGAAGGTTGCCATCAGAAGCGGAGTTTTTGTGGCTGTCAGGTTGATGCCTTGCCGCCTTTGTGGGGGGCGGTCCGTTCGTCTTGAGGAGGAGAGAGCGGTAAGCCGTTGATCCGGCGGAATCTGGGACACTCCCGGCCTGAGCACGGTCAGAAAGCCCCTATTTGGGCTTGAATGGTGCCATGCCCGCACGCGCCAGTTCGTCCGCGCGCTCATTTTCGGCGTGGCCCGCGTGCCCCTTGACCCATTTCCACGTCACATCATGGCGCGCCTGTGCCTCGTCCAGCCGTTGCCACAGATCGGCATTGGCCACCGGCTTTTTCGCGGCGTTCTTCCAGCCGTTGCGTTTCCAGCCGTGAATCCAGCTGGTGATCCCGTTTTTGACATAGTTGCTGTCTGTCACCACGGTGATGGTGCTGGCGCGGTCCAGTGCCTCAAGGGCTGCGATGGCGGCCATCAGTTCCATCTTGTTGTTGGTGGTCTGCGCCTCGCCACCCTTCAACTCGCGTTCCTTGACGATTGTGTCGCCCTCCATCGCGCGCAGCAGCGCCCCCCATCCGCCCGGTCCGGGATTGCCGGAACAGGCACCATCCGTGAAGGCGAACAGATCAGGCACGGGTGCGGGCCTGCAAGACAATGAAGGGGGCGATTTCGCCGGACAGTCCGGCCTCTTCCCCGGTGCGGGAATATTCGATGTCGAAACCGGTTTGTCCGAGCAGCGCCTCCAGAGCGTCCTGGGTCATATAGGAATAGAGCCGCCCGATCTTGTCGCGTTTCTCGCCCACGCCGAGCTTGGTTCCGAAGTGCAAAAGGCCCCCCGGTTTGAGGGCACGGGCAATGGCGGCGAAGTGGTGCGGCCAGTCGGTCAGGGGGGTGTGCAGCATCGAAAAGTTGCACCAGATGCCGTCATAGGCGTCGACCTCGGTCAGGTCGGCATACACAGCCCCGCGTGCGGCGACGCCGTCGCGGGCGGCGGCCATCGCCACCATTTCCGGCACCGGGTCCCATGCGTGGGCCTCCATACCGGCGGCGGCCATCGCGCCGGCGGCAAATCCGGGACCACAGCCCAGATCAAGCGTGCGCCCGCCTTCCGGCAGTCCGGAGATGAAGCGCAACAGGCTCGGGCTTGCCTCTTCGCCGATTGTCATCCTGGCGTATTCCTCGGCCTTGGCGGCATAGACGGACAGGGTTTTTTGGTCGCTCATCAGATCACCGTTACGGCTAGGCAGGCCACAACGATGGCCGTCAACAGGGTGCGCAGGGCCATCCACCACGGCGGCGTCAGTCCCCAGCGCGAAAAGGCAAAATCCAGCATCAGCACGCCAAGAAAACCGAAGATCAGGTTCATGGCCGCCTCGGTTGGTCCGCTCCCGGTCATCAGGAAAGCCCAAAGTGCGGGCAGAACCGAAAGGGTGTAGCCGGTGGCCGCCTGTGTGCCGCTGGCCTTGGTGGCAAAGCCCCATAAAACGCCGGACATGAAGGACAAAATGATCGAGCCGTAAAACAGTTGCACATAAGGTCCGATGAAACGCGGGCCCAGATAGGCGGCCCCAAGTGCCGCCAGATCATCAACCATCACAGTCGCCGCGCCCCAGACAAAGGGGATCAGACCAAGAAGGCCAAGGATCAGGGGTGCGCGGGGAATCCGGGTCATGCGCCTGCGCTCAGGCCCGCTCGAGCGCCAGGCGAACCGCAAGGGCTGCAAAGATTGCGGCAAAGCTGCGCGACAACCAGCGCATCACCGCCTCCGATCCCAGGATCCACTGGCGCGCGGCGGCGGCGAAGCTGCCATAAAGCATAAAGACGGCAAAGGTCATGGCCATGAACACGAGGCCCATGATGCTCATCTCGACCGTTGCTGTGGCGGCGTTGCCCGACAGGAACGGGGGCAACAGAGCAAGGAAAAAGATCGACAGCTTCGGGTTGAGAATGTTGATCAGTGCGCCGCGCCGCGCGATCCGCCACCCGGCGTCGGCCCTCGTTTCGGATGAAATGGCAAGCGCGCCGTTGCTGCGCAGGCTGCCCCACGCAAGATACAGCAGATAGGCGACGCCCGCGAACTTCACGACGTTGAACAGAAGGGCCGAGGTGTGCAGGATCGCGGCCAGCCCCAGCGTTGCCGCCGCAAGATGCGGAACAATCCCGAACGTGCACCCAAGTGCGGCCCAAAGGGCTGCGCGCCGTCCCTGCCCCAGCCCGAGGGCCAGCGTGTAGATAACGCCCGTGCCCGGTGCGATCACAACGACCAGAGCGGTCAGCAGAAACTGTAGTGAAATCATCGGTGTTCTCATTTCAATGCGATGCACCCAGACGATAGGGGTCTGTCACCGGCTGTAAAGGCAAAGTGGGTCATGCCGGTTCGCGCAAGACCCGTGGCACTTTGAATTCGACGTTTTCGACGGCGGTTTCGACCAGTTCGACGGTGACGTCATAGCGCGCGCGAAAGGCGTCGATGACTTCGTTGATCAGAACTTCGGGGGCCGATGCGCCGGCGGTGATGCCGACGGATGCGATGCCGTCAAGGCTGCGCCAGTCGATGTCCGTCGCCCGCTGCACAAGTTGGGAATAGGCGCACCCGGCGCGCGCGCCCACTTCCACCAACCGTCTGGAGTTCGACGAATTGGGCGCACCCACCACCAGCATCGCGTCGCATTTGGGGGCCATGGCCTTGACCGCCTCCTGACGGTTGGTTGTGGCGTAGCAGATGTCTTCCTTGTGCGGGCCCACGATGCCGGGAAAGCGCGCCTGCAGCGCGGCAACGATGTCGGCGGTGTCATCGACCGACAGCGTGGTCTGGGTGACAAAGGCAAGGCGGGCCGGGTCGCGCACGGCGACCGTCGCCACATCATCGACCGTTTCGACCAGCAGCACGTCGCCGTCGGGCAGTTGGCCCATGGTGCCGACGGTTTCGGGATGGCCCGCGTGCCCGATCATGATCATCTGCAGGCCCGCATCCGCGTGTCGCTGCGCCTCGATATGGACCTTGGACACAAGCGGGCAGGTGGCATCGACAAACACCATGTCGCGCGCCTGCGCGGCGGAGGGGACGGATTTCGGCACGCCGTGGGCGGAAAAGATGACAGGTCTGTCATCGGGGCATTCGGTCAGTTCCTCGACGAACACGGCACCTTTGTCGCGCAGGCCATCGACCACAAATTTGTTGTGCACGATTTCATGGCGGACATAGACAGGCGCGCCCCATTTCTCGATCGCCATTTCGACGATCTTGATCGCACGATCCACGCCCGCGCAAAATCCGCGCGGTGCGGCGAGGTACAATGTGAGCGGGGGATTGGGCATTTTCGATCTCCGGGGCATCTCGGAGCCCAGAGGTAAGGGGTTCGGCGGGCCGGGTCCAGCCCGCCGAAAAGGCCTTTGAGGCCCAGGTTCAGCCTTGCGCCTGAAGCCGTTCGTTCTGCTCGGGCATGATTTCGCGCGGAGGACGACCGATGACTTCCTTCAACTCGTCGAGTTCGATGAAATTGTCGGCCTGGCGGCGCAGATCATCCGAAATCATCGGTGGCTGGCTGCGGATCGTCGAGACAACCGACACGCGTACGCCCTGACGCTGCAGGCTTTCGACCAGAGGCCGGAAATCGCCGTCGCCGGAAAACAGCACGATGTGATCAACACGCGGAGCCAATTCCATCGCGTCGACCGCCAGTTCGATGTCCATGTTGCCTTTGACTTTGCGCCGACCCATCGAGTCGGTGTATTCCTTGGCCGGTTTTGTGACCATGGTAAAGCCATTGTAGTTCAGCCAGTCCACCAATGGGCGGATCGGAGAATACTCATCGTTTTCCAACAAAGCCGTATAGTAAAAAGCCCTCAGCAGCTTGCCGCGACGCATGAATTCCTGGCGCAGCAATTTGTAGTCAATGTCGAACCCAAGCGCTTTGGCTGCGGCATACAGATTCGACCCGTCGATGAACAGCGCGAGCCGTTCGTCCTTGTAAAACATAAAACGTCCTTCCGAAAATTCGGGTCACCGCCTACGATTTCCGTGAGTGTTGTGAGTGAGAGCTTAAAATCTCGTGCAGGCGGTTGTGTGAAAATAGGTGATTTTGAATATGTCGCAAGACGCTAGTCAGGGAAAAACGGGCGAAAACCTGCCGCAAATCCGGTCACTTTCGCTTGTTGCCCTAGGGTCAAATGTCGAAACTGACGCAAGGTCACCCGCCGAAACGCTCAAATTTGCAGTTTCTGAGATGGCGGCGATGGGCGCGGTGATTCGCGCCGCAAGCCGCCTTTTTGCGACACCTGCGGTGCCCGCCGGCAATGGGCCGGACTTTGTGAACGGCGCGGTTGCCATCGAGTCCGGCTGGTCACCGCGCGAAACGATTGCCAATCTGCACGACATCGAGGCGCGGTTGGGTCGGCGCCGTGCCGAACGCTGGGGGGCCCGTATCATTGACCTCGATCTGCTGGCGATGGACGACCTGATCCTGCCCAATGTCGCGACGTTGCGCACGTGGATGGATCTGCCCCAGGACCAGCAGCAACAAAAAGCCCCCGGTCAACTGATCCTGCCGCACCCGCGCATGCATCAACGCGGATTTGTTCTGGTTCCGCTGGCCGAGATCGCGCCCGACTGGAAACATCCCGTTACCAGACAAACGGTCGCCCAGATGTGCGCCGCCCTGCCCAAGGCCGATCGTGCGTCTATCCGTGCGCTTGAATAGCGTCTTGTCATTTCGCTGAATCGCCCCTAGATACACGGCTTGTCGTTTCTTTTTTGCTGATCTGGAGCATCCACATGGCCCGCGTGACCGTTGAAGACTGCGTTGACAAGGTACCCAACCGTTTCGAGCTTGTGATGCTGGCCGCACATCGTGCACGCGAAATTTCCGCGGGCGCGCCGATCACCGTGGACCGGGACAAGGACAAGAACCCCGTTGTGTCGCTGCGCGAAATTGCGGACGAGACGCAAAGCGCCGAAGAACTGCGCGAGCGCATGATCGAGTCCAACCAGACGCAGATCGAAGTGGACGAGGCCGAAGAAGACGCCATGGCGCTTCTTATGGGGGCCGAGGCCGACAAACCCGACGAGGACAGCATGTCCGAAGAGATGCTGCTGCGTCAGCTGATGGCGGCGCAAGGCCAGGGTTAACCCTTAAAATCAGGTTTTGGACCGCATGATCTCCGCTGACGATCTGATCGCACTGGTCCGAAACTACAACCCGAAGACGAACGAAGCCCTGATCCGCGCCGCCTACAAGTTTGGCGGCGAGATGCATGAGGGCCAGCTCCGTCATTCCGGTGAGCCCTATTTCACCCACCCCGTTGCAGTGGCCGCCATTCTGACGGAGCAGCAACTGGATGATGCCACCATCATCACCGCCCTGCTGCACGACACCATCGAGGACACAAAAGCCAGTTACACGTCCGTATACGACACGTTTGGCGAAGAGATTGCCAAGCTGGTGGACGGGGTCACCAAGCTGACCAATATTCAACTCAGCAGTGTTGAAACCAAACAGGCCGAAAACTTTCGCAAGCTGTTCATGGCAATGTCCAAGGACATGCGCGTCATCCTTGTCAAGCTCAGTGACCGTTTGCACAACATGCGCACCATCCGTTCGATGCGCCCCGAAAAACAGCTGCAAAAGGCGCGCGAGACTATGGACATCTTTGCCCCGCTTGCCGGGCGCATGGGGATGCAATGGATGCGTGAAGAGCTGGAGGATCTGGCCTTCAAGGTTCTCAATCCGGAGGCCCGGTCGTCGATCATCCGCCGGTTCATCACCATGCAGCGCGAAACCGGCGACGTGATCCAGCGCATCACGGGCGACATGCGTCACGAGATGGAAAAGGCGGGCATTCAGGCCGAAGTGTTCGGTCGCGCCAAGAAACCCTATTCGATCTGGCGCAAGATGCAGGAAAAGGATCAGTCCTTTTCCCGCCTGTCTGACATCTACGGGTTTCGCGTCATCACCGGCACCGAAGAGGACTGCTATCGCACGCTTGGCGCGATCCATCAGCGGTGGCGGGCTGTGCCGGGGCGCTTCAAGGATTACATCAGCCAGCCGAAAAGCAACGGGTATCGCTCTATCCATACGACTGTATCGGGCCGGGATGGCAAACGGGTCGAGGTGCAGATCAGGACCGGCCCGATGCATGATGTGGCTGAAACGGGTGTGGCCGCGCACTGGTCCTATCGCGACGGTGTGCGCGGCAAGAACCCCTTTGCCGTCGATCCCGCCAAGTGGATTGCGCAACTGACCGAGCAGTTCGACGGCGAGGATGATCACGAGGATTTCCTCGAGGCCGTCAAGCTTGAGATGTATTCGGATCAGGTGTTCTGCTTTACCCCCAAGGGCGAGGTGGTCAAGCTGCCGCGCGGCGCGACACCAATTGATTTCGCCTATGCAATCCACACCCGCATCGGCAACGCATGTGTCGGTGCCAAGGTCGACAACATGCGCGTGCCCTTGTGGACCCGAATCAAGAACGGGCAGTCGGTGGACATTATCACGGCCGAAGGGCAGACGCCGCAGACCACCTGGCTGGAAATCGCAACGACGGGCAAGGCCAAGACGGCTATCCGGCGGTCCTTGCGCGAGGCAGACCGCGAGCGGTTCATTACGCTGGGCCGGGAACTGGCCCGATCTGCCTTTGCCCATGTGCGAAAAAAAGCGACGGACAAGGCGCTGGAGGCGGCGGCCAGGCAATTGCGCCTTGGCAGCGCGGACGAAGTGTTGGCCCGCCTTGGATCAGCGGAATTGACGGGGCGCGAGGTTGTGCAGTCGATCTATCCCGACCTGCAGGCCAAGCCGGGCAAGGTCGTGGATGCACGCCGTGCCGTCATCGGCCTGTTGCCGGGACAGAAATTCCAGCGCGCACCCTGTTGCGAACCGCTTCCGGGCGAACGCATCGTCGGCATCACCTTTCGCGGCGAAGGCGTGGTTGTGCACGCGATCGACTGCGCCCGACTGGTCGATTACGAGAACCAGCCGGATCGCTGGCTGGATCTGCATTGGCACGATGGCAGCCACGCGGCGGTCTACAGTGCAACGCTGGATGTGACCATTGGGAATGACGCCGGAGTCCTGGGGCGAATTTGCACATTGATTGGCGAGACACGGGCCAATATCTCGGACCTGGAATTCATGGACCGCAAACCTGACTTTTATCGGTTGCTGATCTATGTGGAACTGCGAGACGCACAGCATTTGCACACCTTGATGGGTGCACTTGCAGCGGAAAGTGATGTAGCGGCTATTGAGCGTCATCGTCAGCCTGCGCCGAAAGAGGCACATGCGACGTCTGCGGCTCGGACCGCGTAGGGAAGGCGAGACATTGGTGTTCAAGCGCCGCGACCCCAAACCGTTCTTTCGGTCGATGCTGGAGCTTGTCTGGCCACGGGGCGGGTGGGCGCGCGCGCTTCAATACGTCAATCACCGTGTACGCCGTTTGCCGGACACACCCGAAAAAATCGCCCGCGGCATCTGGGCCGGGGTATTCACCACCTTCACGCCATTTTATGGCATTCATTTCTTTATTGCGGCGATGCTGGCAACCACCATGCGCGGCAACATCATTGCCAGCCTCATGGCCACGTTCTTTGGCAACCCGCTGACCTATGTGCCCATCGGCATTGTAGCGCTGCAAACCGGTCACTGGCTGCTGGGGACGGAAATGAAAGAAGGGACGGAGCGTTCTTTCGGCGGCAAGTTCGTCGATGCCGGAGAGGATTTGTGGCAGAACCTCCTGAACTTGATTTTGGGCGAACCGCGTGACTGGACGGGACTGGCCACGTTCTACGACGAGATATTCTTTCCTTACCTTGTCGGCGGTTTGATTCCGGGCGTCATTGCCGCCACGATCAGCTACTATCTGGCTGTGCCGGTGATCCGCGCCTATCAGAAACGCCGCAAGGGCGCGATCAAGGCAAAATTCGAGAGTCTGAAGGCAAAAGCGGCCGCCAAGGCGATTGAGCGCAACAAGAAGAAGGCAGACTAGGGCCAGCCTTTTTGGTACAATAAATTGCCGGTGTCCGCATTTTCAGTCAACGTCGTCCGCGCTAGAATATCAGGCAGAGAATTGGGAGGAATGTGCCATGACCAGCCCCGTCGGCGTCTTGCGCCTTGGCGTCAACATCGACCACGTGGCCACCGTCCGCAATGCGCGGGGTGGCGATACACCCGACCCGTTGCGCGCCGCGCGCATTGCTGAAATCGCCGGTGCGGACGGAATCACTGCCCATTTGCGCGAAGACCGCCGTCATATCTCGGATGCCGATATCGAAGGGCTGATGGAGGTTCTGAATGTACCTTTGAACTTTGAAATGGCGGCGACGGACGAAATGCAGGCCATCGCCCTGCGCCACAAACCTCATGCTGTGTGCATCGTCCCGGAAAAACGCCAGGAGCGTACAACCGAAGGCGGCCTGGAAGTGGCGCGCGAGGAAAACCGCCTTGCTCATTTTATCGCGCCTTTGCGTGATGCGGGGTGTCGCGTGTCGATTTTCATCGCCGCCGACAAGCGCCAGATCGAGGCCGCCCACCGGATCGGCGCGCAAGTGATCGAGTTGCATTCCGGGGCCTATTGCGACGCGCATCACGAAAACCGCTTTGAGGACCGGGACCGCGAATTGGATGCCATGCGCGAGATGAGCAGCTTTGCCCATGACCTTGGTCTTGAGGTGCATGTGGGCCACGGGCTGACCTACGAGACGGTCAAACCCGTTGCGGCCTTTCCCGAGGTCATGGAACTGAATATCGGCCATTTCCTGATCGGCGAGGCGATTTTTCGCGGGCTTGATCCGGCAATCCGCGAAATGCGCCGTCTGATGGACGAAGCGAGAGAGGCAACCGCAGCATGAAGACAATCGCCACACTGCTTCTGATCCTGGTCTGGACCACTCCTTTGCGCGCGCAGGACAGTTGGCCCAACCTCGATTTTCTGCTGAGCTCAACGCTCGCACCCGGCGAACAACTGGCCCTGTCCTTCTGGCTGCCGGATTCGAGCGATCCTGCGCTGGCGCAACAGGCCATCGGCGTGGTTTACCCCATCATTCAGGGCGCTGCGGGGAATACAGGCATTGTCGTCGGACACTTTGTCCGGCTGGATGGCGGGGCGTGGGGATTTGCCGGTGTGGTGCCCCAGCTGTTCGGTCATGACCCGCGCGATGTCGCCTTTTTGCCCGGCGCGGTGCAGTTGACCACCACTATGCTTGGCCCGAACGAACCGCGCTGTTGTCCGACGCTGCCTGTGCGCTGGCAGATTGATCTGACGACAAAACAGGCCCAACGTCTGAATTGAAGGAAAGTGCGCGCATGACCCAATCCGTGAAAGCAGCCCGATGATCCGGCATTGCGTGATGCTGCGTCTTGCGCGCAAGGCTGACCGGAAGGTTCTTGATCGCGTCATGCTGGCGCTGGGTGCGCTGGTCGACCGGCTGGACGGGTGCAGCAACTTTTGCGCCGGCCCCAATCGCGACTACGAGGACAAGTCGCCCGATGTCGCCTATGGGTTCACGCTGGATGCGCGTGATGCCAGGGCTCTGGCCGCCTATGCCGTCAATCCCGAGCATCAGGTGCTGGGCGCCAAGCTGGTCAACCTGTGTGAAGGCGGGGCTGAGGGCATCATCGTCTATGATATCGAGGTTGGTCCGTGATCCTTGGCATTGGCACGGACCTTGCCAACATCGAGCGGATCGAACGGACCCTCGAACGCTTTGGCGACAGGTTCCGCAACCGGGTTTTCACCGACATCGAACAGGCCAAGGCCGAACGGCGCGCCGACACACCCGGCACCTATGCCAAACGCTGGGCCGCAAAAGAGGCGTGTTCCAAGGCGTTGGGCACTGGATTGCGCATGGGGATCGCATGGAAAGACATGGCCGTCAGCAATCTGCGCACGGGCCAGCCGGTAATGCACGTGACAGGCTGGGCGGCAGAGCGTCTGGCCGACATGACACCGGCGGGGCACGAGGCGATCATTCACGTCACTCTGACCGACGATCATCCCTGGGCGCAGGCTTTTGTTCTGATCGAAGCACGCCCCAAGCCGTCGGACGCGACCTAGCACACGCCCGCGCCCGCGCCCATTGCCTTGACAGTGAAGGCGCGCGCCCGCATGTACCCCTGAAAACATGATCGAGCAGGAGCGCCAGATGGCCGCCAAGGAAAAAAAAGAAGGTGGTGTGGTCGATACGATCAAGACCATCGTTTACGCGCTGCTGATTGCCGGGGTCTTCCGCACCCTGTTCTTCCAGCCTTTCTGGATCCCGTCCGGGTCGATGAAGGAAACGCTGCTGATCGGAGATTTCCTGTTTGTGAACAAGATGGCCTATGGCTATTCCTATGCGTCCTGCCCGTCCATTCCGTTTCTGGGCATAGATGCCAAGTCGATCTGCGGCTTTCTGGACCGCGACAACACGCGTATCCTGGCCGGTGAGCCAAAGCGCGGCGATGTGGTTGTCTTTCGCCATCCCATTTCGGGATCGGATTTCATCAAGCGTCTGGTCGGGCTGCCCGGCGATACGGTGCAGGTCAGGAACGGTATCGTGATCCTGAACGGTGAACCGGTGCCTCAGGAACCGGCGGGCACTTTTTCGGAAACCTTCGAACGCCAGGGACCGCAAGGGCTGACGCCGCGCTGTGAGAGCGGTGCCGTGGGACAGGGCGCGGCCTGCACCAAATCGCGCTTTATCGAAACCTTTCCGGACGGATCAACGCATGTGGTGCTGAACGTAGGCGTGCAGGCGTCAGACAACACCTCTGTCTTCCGGGTTCCCGAGGGCGAATATTTCTTCATGGGCGACAACCGCGACAACTCGTCCGACAGCCGCCTTGCGCAACTGGCCGGGGGCGTCGGGTTCGTGCCATACGAAAACCTGATCGGACGCGCGGATCGTATTGTGTTTTCTTCGGCGGGCCGGTCGATGCTGTTTTTCTGGACGTGGCGCGGGGATCGGTTCTTTAAGGGGATCGAGTGAAGCTGGGCGCGGATCTGCAAGCCTTTGAGGCGCGTATCGGCCATCACTTTGCCGCGCCCGATCTGCTGATCGAGGCGGTCACCCACGCGTCCATGTCCTCGCCGACCCGCAGTGACAACCAGCGTCTCGAGTTTCTTGGCGACCGGGTGCTGGGGCTGGTGATGTCCGAAGCCCTTCTGGCCGCAGACACCGGCGCACCCGAGGGCACACTTGCGCCCCGTTTCAATGCGCTGGTGCGCAAGGAGACCTGTGCGGACGTGGCACGGGAGATTGGTCTGGGGGATGTGCTGCGACTGGGCCGGTCCGAAATGATGTCGGGCGGGCGGCGCAAGCAGGCATTGCTTGGCGATGCGGTCGAAGCGGTTATTGCCGCCGTGTATCTTGATGCCGGTTTCGAGGTGGCCCGAAAATTGATCGTCCGGCTGTGGGGGGATCGGATTACCGGTGTCGAGGACGATGCGCGAGATGCCAAGACCGCTTTGCAGGAATGGGCGCAGGCGCGCGGCCTTGCCCCGCCGAAATACGTTGAAACGGCCCGGTCAGGCCCGGATCACGCGCCCGTCTTTACCATATCCGCGCAGCTTGCAGGTGGTGCCATCGCGCAGGCCACTGCCGGATCGAAACGCGAGGCACAACAGGCCGCGGCCAAGGCCCTGCTGACCCAATTGGAGCACACCTCATGACGACTCGCGCCGGTTTCGTTGCCCTCATCGGAGAGCCCAATGCGGGCAAGTCCACATTGCTCAATCGCATGGTGGGGGCCAAGGTCAGCATCGTGACCCACAAGGTCCAGACCACCCGTGCACGTATTCGCGGCGTCGCCATGGAAGGCGACAGCCAGATCGTGTTTGTCGACACACCCGGTCTGTTCCAGCCGCGCCGTCGACTGGACCGTGCGATGGTGGCCGCAGCATGGGGCGGCGCTGCGGATGCCGATGTCGTGGTGCTGATGGTCGAGGCAAATCGCGGCCTGACAGAAGGGGTGGAGCGCATCCTTGAGGGTCTTGCCGACATCGGTAAGGGGCGCACCGTCGCACTTGCCATCAACAAGATTGATCGCGTTGAGGCTCCTGTACTGCTCGGGTTGGCGGAGAAACTGAACGCTGAATATGACTTTGCCGAGACGTTCATGATCTCGGCTGAGAAAGGGCATGGGGTGGACACGCTGCGCCGGTGGCTGGCAGGTCAGGTGCCGGAGGGCCCCTGGCTTTATCCCGAGGATCAGATCGCCGATCTGCCCATGCGCATGATCGCCGCCGAGATGACCCGCGAGAAGCTGACCCTGCGGCTGCATCAGGAGTTGCCTTATCAATTGACTGTCGAGACGGAGAATTGGGAAGAACGCAAGGACGGATCGGCCCGTGTCGATCAGATCATCTATGTCAGCCGCGATGGTCACAAGGGCATCGTGCTGGGCAACAAGGGCGAGACGATCAAGGGTGTGAGCCAGTCCGCGCGCGCCGAATTGACTGAGTTTCTGGGCCGCAAGGTGCATCTGTTCCTGCAGGTCAAGGTTCGCGAAAAATGGCAGGAAGACGCCGAGCGCTATTCCGAGATGGGGCTGAATTTCAAAGATGGCAATGTCTGAGACATCTTCGAACCGGCCCTTCGGGGAGGATTTTTTCAAATCAGAGAAGCGGGGGACGTTGTGCCAAGACTGACATCCCGGTTCTGGGTGGATGCCTATCTGGCGCGGTTGCGCTTTGCCGACATTCCCGGATTTGTGGTGGCGCATGGTGATGACACGGGCGGGGCTGTGCTTGTCAAGGTGAACACGCTGGATGGGCATGCTGTGTTGTTTCAACGGTCATTCGATTTGATGGCAGATACGCGTGTCTGGGCGGAACTGGCGGCAGGGCCAGAACAGGATGTCGATGCGGCCGTGGCGCGCCAACGAGGATTCGACCCGGATGTCTGGGTGATCGAAGTCGAGGATCGGCAGGGCCGTCATCTGCTGGACCAGGACGGACTGGCCTGAAATGGAGTGGCGCGGCACAGCCATTCTGCTCAGCGTGCGCCGCCACGGAGAAACCAGCGCGATCATTGACGTATTCAGTGAGGAAAAGGGCCGCCATGCGGGCGTTGTGCGTGGTGGAACCAGCCGCAGGATTGCGCCCATTTTGCAACCGGGCGCGCAGTTGGATGTGGCGTGGCGGGCACGGTTGGAGGACCACATCGGGGCCTTTGCGGTCGAGCCTGTGCGCAGTCGTGCAGCCCTTGTGATGGGGGACCGTCTTGCCTTGGCCGGATTGAACGCCGTGACCGGATTGCTCAGTTTTTGCCTGCCCGAACGCGAAGCGCATGGCCCGCTTTATCGCCGCACCGAACAGCTTCTGGATTTGCTGGGACAGAACGCGGTGTGGCCGCTTGCCTACCTGCGTTGGGAGGTCGCGCTGTTGGAGGAGATGGGGTTTGGCCTTGATCTGGGCACATGTGCAGTGACCGGGGCGACAGAGGAACTGATCTATGTTTCGCCCAAGACTGGCCGGGCCGTTTCGCGCGTCGGGGCAGGGGCGTGGGTGGACCGTCTGCTGCCGCTGCCTGATGTGCTGCGCGCACGGGGGCATGCGCCGGATACAGAGATTGCGCAGGCGTTGGAGACAACGGGTTATTTCCTGAACAACCATCTCGCGCCGGATCTGGGCAACCGTCCCGTACCGGATGCGCGCGCGCGGTTTGTGGATGCGTTCATTCGGACGCTGTGAACACCATTTCGCCGCCATCATCATTCGCCATGACCATGCCTTCGTCGCCCAGGATGACGCGGGTCATGGCGCTCAGGTTCTCGAAAAACCTGTCTTCGGCTTCAAGGTCGGGACAGGCCATTTTTGTCGCGGCGATCGGGCCGGTTTCGAACCAGGGGTAGGGCAGGCCGTTGGTAAAGGTGAACCGGTTGCACGGGGCCTGGCCCGACACTTGCCCGTTGTCCCCGAATGTCAGGGTCGCCCGGGCTGAATACGGCGTGCCGTTCAGCGCGATCAAAGTCCATGTTACGCCCGAAGCGCCATAGGCTGCCACGGTTTCGTCAGACTGGCAGGCTGGGATCAGCCCGATCAGGGCAAGTCCAAGCAGTCGAATCACTTGAGCGCCATCACCAGATCGACCAGTGCTGCGAAAGCCACCAACGCATCGCCATCGTCTTTTTTCATCTGTTTGAGGCCGATCAGAGCGCCATAGGCGGCCTTGGCAAAGTCTTCGTTGCTGACACCGATGCTGTCCATCAGGTCAATCAACCGCCTCAGGCGGGCGCTGTCGACCGTTTCGATAGTGTCGGCGACGCTGTCGTCCGATTGCGCCCAGGCCCGCAAAGCAGGGCCTGCCTTGTCGCTTTGGACGGTTTGGCCGAACCGAATCATTTTGTCCGTGTCGGACCCTTCGAGGGCTGCATCCTCTGTCAGCTGCGCCATTGCCCGGTCTTTCCATTCCGCCAGCAAGGCGGCCTGAAATGCGGGAACATCCCTGAAGTGCCAATAAAACGAGCCCTTCGAGGTTTTGAGGTGTCGAGACAGCGGTTCTGCGCGCAGGGCCATCGGCCCTTTGACGGTCAGTTGTGCGAGACCGGCTTCGATCCATGCAGCGGGGGAGAGAGGTGTTTTTGCCATAGACACGCGATACGTCCAAGTATGCTGCAGTGCAACACAAAGCAGCACAACCGCAGGTTTTGAGCGCTTTGCCGCACATCCGGAACGCGAATCTGCCTATCCTGCAGGCGGAGGTTTGGCGGATCAGTTTCGGATTGCGGCAGAGGCCGGGATGCCCGGTGGGGGGCGTATGTCAAAGCTTGGGCAGCGGGCGGCCCCCGGACCGATGCAATTAGGGGCGCAGTTCTGACCAGAGCGCGAGGCCGACCACGAGCAGCATCGACCCGGCCATCGCAAAATTGACCAGCTTTTGCCGCTCGGGGGGCAAGTCGAGTGCCTTGAGGCGCACTCCGAACCAGACCCAAATGACGTGAATGGGCACCCAAATGGCGTTGACGATCAGCAGTTTTGAAACGGCTTCGGCGACCAGCGCATCGGGCATGATCGCGAAACCGGAAAACAGGGCGGTGTTCACCGCGTAGGCCTTTGGGTTGATCGGTTGAAGCAGGATGCCGGCCAGAATGCCGGGTTCGCTATTGGCTGGTGCAAACGCCAGTTTCGAGCCTGCCATGGCAATGCGCAGCGCCAGGTACAACAGGTAAGCCGTTGAAAGCACGAAAAGGATGGTGCGCACGACGGGATTGGCCAGCACCAGCGCGGCAAGCCCTGACACAACGGCGAGAATGACCAGATTGTTGCCGATGAACAGGCCAAGGACGTAGCGCAGGCCAGAACGCATGCCGTACGCCGCACCGACACCGGCGGCGGACAGAACACCGGGGCCCGGCGAGATGATCAGAAAAAAGACGGCGGCAGCAAAAGTAAGCATGCGGGTACTCTGGTTGTTTTGTGCCGCGCGTCAATCATGGCGCGGGCCGCAATCCCGATCGGGTTTTCAGGATGTTTGCCGATTTTGGGATGTGGCGGCGCCTATCCGAGCAACCTGCGCGCAATCACTTGTGCCTGGATCTCGGCCGCGCCTTCGAAAATGTTGAGGATTCTGGCGTCACACAGCACGCGCGAAATCTTGTATTCAAGGGCAAAGCCGTTGCCGCCATGGATCTGCAGCCCGTTGTCCGCCGCAGCCCAGGCGACACGGGCGCCCAGCAGTTTGGCCATTCCCGCCTCGACATCGCAGCGGCGCCCTTCGTCCTTTTCGAAGGCGGAAAAATAGGTCAGCTGCCGCGCCACCATGATTTCGACGGCCATCATCGCCAGTTTGTTGGCGACCCGGGGGAAATTGACGAGCGATTTTCCGAATTGTTTGCGATCCTGCGCATATTGCATCGAAATATCCAGCGCGGACTGGGCCACACCGATGGCGCGCGCCGCTGTCTGGATGCGCGCGGATTCGAACGTCTCCATAAGTTGTTTGAAGCCTTTGCCCTCTTCTCCGCCCAGCAGGTTTTCGCCTTTGACCTCGAACCCGTCAAAGGCGAGTTCGTATTCCTTCATGCCGCGATACCCCAGAACCTCGATCTCGCCACCTGTCATGCCTTTCGTGGGAAAGGGGTTGGCGTCGTCACCCGGTGTCTTTTCGGCCAGGAACATTGACAGACCTTTATAGTCGGACGTGTCCGGGTCGGTGCGCGCGAGCAGGGTCATGACGTGGGTGCGTGCGGCATGGGTGATCCATGTCTTGTTGCCAGTGATGGAATAGGTCCCATCCGCACCCTTTATGGCGCGGGTCCGCAATGCGCCAAGGTCAGACCCCGTATTGGGTTCGGTGAACACAGCAGTGGGCAGCGTTTCGGCACTGGCGAGACGGGGCAGCCATTTGGCCTTTTGTTCATCTGTGCCGCCGGCGATGATCAGTTCAGCGGCGATTTCGCTGCGCGTTCCCAGCGATCCGACGCCGATATATCCGCGCGACAACTCTTCGCTGACAACACACATCGACGCCTTGGACAGGCCAAAGCCACCGTATTCTTCGGGAATTGTCAGGCCGAATACACCCATTTCGGCCAGTTCCTCGATCACCTCCATGGGGATCAGCTCGTCGTTGAGGTGCCAGTCATGGGCAAAGGGTTCGACCTTTTCGACAGCGTAGCGACGAAACTGGTCGCGGATCATTTCCAGCTCGTCGTCCAGTCCGCTGGCGCCGACAGTAATTTCGGCGCTGCGTTCCTGCATCAACGCCACCAGACGCATGCGCGCGGCCTGCGTGTTCCCGTGCCGGGTCAGGGTCACAATGGCGGGCTCCATCATGGCGCGCATGTCGTCCTGGCTCAGCCCCATATCCTGCGGGCGCAACACCTCGCCCTGGTTCATCTGGATGCCGCCACAGATCTGCCAAAGGTATTCGCCGAATGCGATCTGAAGAATGAGCGCCTCGACCTCGCCAAATTTGGATTGTTCATCAAGCGCAGTGGCCCATTTGTGCATCTGGCGCAGCGATTGGGCATATGTGGCAAGCCATGCCAGACCATGGGCCGCCGTTTGATTTTGTTCGACCAGCGCGGCAGAGACCCGGCCGTCGACGCTCAGTGTCGCGCGCAGGCGGGTTTGTGCAAGCTCGGTCACCGCCTGGACGGGTGCGATGGCGGCACCGGTCAGCAACAGCAGATCATCCAGCAAAACGGGGGCTGTCGTTCCCATGTCCTGTCCATCATGTGCCATGTTTCGGCTCCTCATTTCGGGTTGGCGCTCTGGTATCCACTTTGCAGATGCAGCGCAACAAATATTCATTTTAGTGCGTCGTTTTGTTCTATTATTTCGCACAATGTTTTGTAGAGCCGCGTGAGCAGGCTTGAGAGGCCCGGTTGGATATGCGTTTTGACCTTCTGTTTCCGCAAATTCGGTTGATCGCCCTCAGTATTGCGGTGTCGGGAAGAATCGTCAAAGCGGTCGCGGACCGCGATGCGCCTTGACCTCGGGCCCGTCCGTGATCGCGAAATGGGTTCATGAACGTATGATTCCACCAGATGTGGTGGCCAAAAGCGCGGGTACTGAACCTGCGCTTCGCGACAGTATGCGCGTTCGCACAGTGATTCGGTGCCTGTCTGACGGTTGCCGAATTGCTGCTGGCCGCCCGTGCCAGGGGCTGCGCGCTGTGTGGCCCGTCAGCATAGTTCTTGACATGATCGGCTTGCTTGTCGGGTCTGAAGCGATGAGGGCAGAAACACTCCCGCTCAACCTGGCGCTGAGTGCGTCCGGCCCATTTTGGGGCCGATGGCCGAGCGGGAAAGTGTCAGACCGCATTGATCAGGCGGTGTTCAAGCAGCGACACATTTCGTGCTGCTGTTTGTGGGGATGAACCTGATTGGTCGGTCGGTCGTTGGCAGATCAGGACGCGCGGCGGGCCACTGTCAGGCCGGACACGTCTTCGATGAAGGTCACAATACGTGTCTTGATCTTTTCGTCTTCGATGGCGGCCAGCGCATTCACGATATCAAGGCTGTTGTCGCGTTCCACTGTTGTGTCGGGTTCGGCGATGCCTTCGAAAAAGTAAGAGGTCGGCACGTCAAGGATGCGCGACAGTTCAAACAACCGGCTTGCAGCGATGCGGTTTGAACCGATCTCGTATTTCTGGATTTGCTGAAAGGACAGGCCAAGCCGTTTGGCGACGTCAGTCTGCGACATGCGGCGCAGTGTTCTGATTTGCTTCAGGCGTTTTCCAACGTGGACATCAACAGGATGGGACATGAACTGGTTACCTCTGGTTGTTTCAACCAAAGTGATCAACGATCTGCCAATTCCGTTCAATTGAGTAGATTTGTACATATACTACACGTCAATGTTGCATTATTGTATGATTTGTATAACCGTAACGTATTACCAATCATCCATGAAGCGGCGCAATGACAGATTCAAATGAAAATCTCGCTACGCTGAACCAGCCATTGCTGTTCGAGATGATCCGGTCATTCACGACGTTGGCAGAAACGCTCAATCTGTCCCACGCCGTCGCAGAACTGAACAGTACCAGACAGACCGTGCGGCGCCATATCGCGCAACTGGAGGCTGCAAAGGGCGAAACCCTGTTTACACTGGAAAGCAGGCAATACCATTTGACCGAAGCCGGTCGTCTGGCATTGCCCGAAGCACTGGACCTGCTGGCGCGTGGCCGGTCATGGCTGTTGGGGCAAATCAGCCATCGCAACGGGCTTGAGCATGTGACTGCCGAGTTGCCTGAGGGACGGTCGTTCTGGATGCAACAGCGCCCGATGAGCGATGTTTGGGAACTGAAGCGGCCCCTGTTGAAAGAGGCGTTTCGCGCATGGGCATTGTCAGAAGGAGAGCTGGAGGCACAGGTTCTGCTTAATGTACGCCCCTTTTTCATGGTTTACCGTGATTCGCCCAGCGGTTGGATCTGCATCGAAATCGGCGATTCTTCTTCTTACGTCAGCTGGTCGGGCTGGGCGGCGGCGCGCTCCAGCCTTGGGCGGAACATGGATGTCCTGCCCGGCGCTGACGATTTTGCGCATTTGATGGCGTCGCCCTTCGATCAAGCCGCAACTCACAGAAATGCTCGGTTGGATCACATCTATACGCAACTCAGGCGGGAGCCTGATGGGCCGTATCTCCCTATTTTTTACCAACGTTTGTTGCTGCCGGGCCGGTTTCCGGACGGTACGTTTGCCCTTATTTCTGTGGTCGACAGGCACCATGATGTCGAGATTATCGGCCTCGATAGCGACAATTCGCCGAGAATGTCGGACGATGTTGTCATGAATGATGTCACAATTGAGTCAAAATTCGACTACAAATAGAATTTCTGATTTATAGTTGTCTCTGTAGGTTGCCACGGAGACAGAAGATGACGTTCCAATACAATTCCAAAGCCCATTTCTTGTATGCGGCCAGTCACAACGAGCTTCAGAGCATGGGTGTGACCATAACGAGTGGTTCAGATTTTGAGGAATACCGCGAAATGCTCGCGATTGCGCGACCGGATCATGCGCTGGGCGAACCGTTCGAACCGACAAAGTATGAACTGAATGAAAAGAATGCGCTCTGGATGATCGGGCGCAATGAGTCGGGCGATATCATACACACCCAGGCGATGAAGACGCTGCCCCTGTTGCACCTCAGTCTTGCGGAATATCTGGGTCGCAACCTGCGTGAATTCGAACCGTCCGGACTGGACATCGACTATGGTCGGACCGTCTATCGCGCCGGACCGGGTGCAACGCGCATGAGGGGCACTGTCGCCTATCATGGCGAATTCTGGGTCGGGGGATCACCAAGGCGTGGCGCACTGTTGTCTCCGGTGTTGGGAAAGCACGCATTCCTGACGGCCCTTGATCACTGGCGGCCTGACTATACCTTTGGCTTCATTGCCAAGAGCCTCGCGTTCAAAGGCTTTTCGGCGCGCTTTGGTTTCATGCACAATGAACCCGATGCCATCAAATACGTGCTGAAAGGCACCGGCGAGACCTTTGAAGGCACCATGGGCTACATGTCGAGCGAAGACCTGCACTACGCTCTTGATCTTCCTTATGCGGAACAGATTCCCAACGCGGCTTGAGTCATGACAGCGGCGGTCAGCCGATGGCCGCCGCTCTGACATCGTCGTCAATATGGGGCAGGTACTGTTCAAAGTTGGTCGAGAACATGTCGGTCAGTTTGCCGGCCTGGCGATCATAGGCGGCGCCATCGTCCCATGTGCGGCGGGGATCCAGAAGAATATCGGCCACCCCGGGCACGGACACAGGCACGTCAAAGCCAAAGTTGGGATCCTTGCGGAATTCTCCGGCCGCTAGCGTTCCATCAAGGGCTGATGTCAACAGGGCGCGGGTGGCGCGGATCGGCATGCGGCTGCCTGTGCCATAGGCCCCGCCGGTCCAGCCGGTATTGACCAGCCAGCAGGATGCGCCATGCTTGGCGATCTTGTCCTGCAGCAGTTTTCCGTATTCTTCGGGCCGCCGTGGCATGAACGGCGCCCCGAAACAGGTCGAGAATGTGGGCTGGGGCTCTGTCACGCCGCGTTCCGTGCCGGCAACCTTTGCGGTAAAGCCGGACAGGAAGTGATACATGGCTTGCGCTGGCGACAGGCGGGCAATGGGCGGCAACACGCCGAATGCGTCACATGTCAGCATGATGATGTTCTTGGGGTGCCCGCCAAGGGCCGAGCCCGAGGCGTTCGAGATATAGTGCAGCGGATAGGCGCAACGCATGTTCGCTGTCAGACTGTCATCATCGAAATCGAGGTCCTTGGTGTCAGGGTCAAAAACCATGTTTTCGATGACAGTGCCGAATTTTTCGGTCGTGGCATAGATTTCGGGCTCGGCTTCGCGGCTCAGATTGATGGTCTTGGCATAACACCCACCCTCAAAGTTGAACGTGCCACGGTCGGACCAGCCATGCTCATCGTCCCCGATCAGGGTGCGCCCCGGATCGGCAGACAGTGTTGTCTTGCCCGTGCCGGACAGGCCAAAGAAGACAGCCGTATCCACAGGGTTGCCGTGGGCGTGATTGGCCGAACAGTGCATTGGCATCACGCCGCGTTCGGGCAGCAGGTAGTTCAGCAGGGTGAACACCGATTTCTTGTTTTCACCCGCATATTCCGTACCGCCGATCAGGATCAGCTTGCGGTCAAAGTTCATGGCGATCACGGTTTCCGAGCGGCAGTTGTGCCGGGCCGGGTCTGCCTGAAAGGAAGGGCAGTTGATGATGGTGAAGTCGGCGATAAAATCGGCGATGTCTTCGGCATCGGGACGCCGCAGAAGGTGGCGGATGAACAGGCCGTGCCATGCCAGCTCTGTGATCATCCGCACATTGATCGCATAGGAGGGGTCCGCCCCGCCCACGAGGTCCTGCACGAAATAGTCACGACCCTTCATGTGCGCCTGCATGTCCTCGTAGAGACGGTCAAAGCCCTCTGGCGTCATCGCGGCATTGTTTTCCCACCAGATGTTGTCAGCCACGTCGGGTGTGTTGACCACATGTTTGTCCTTGGGGGAGCGACCGGTGAATTTGCCGGTGGTCACAAGAAACGTACCACCTTTGCCCAAGTGTCCCTCTTTTCGCTCAAGCGCCAGTTCGATCAGCGCGGGCTCGATCAGGTTGTAATAGACATTGCCCAGCCCGGTGAGTCCCTGGTCGTCGAGGCGAAAGTGCGGGTTGACCCGTCCAAATGTCATGAGATTGCTCCTGATGGCGCGCGGGGGCGGTTCCGGTCAAATAGTGGCCAAAGGCCGTTTGCAACGCTGTTGCTCTGTCTGATCGGTCATAACATGCGGATTCCAAAGGTGAACAGGCAACCGCAAGGCGTTAGCGCCATCATGGGGCAAGGTTGCGCAAACACTCCGGTCGTCTTGCATGCCTGCGCGGGAATGTGCGGCAATTTAGCCATTCCTAACCATTTTCTGGCGACAGTGCAGGGGCATTCGGTGGGTGATTCGCAGTTAATGATTGATTCGAAAGGTCAAAACCGGAAGAATGGCGAAAAATACATAAAAACGAGCAGCACAAGGAAACGGGCAATGTCAAAGATTGCATTGGTGGACGACGACAGGAATATCCTGACGTCGGTATCCATGACGCTTGAAGCCGAAGGGTTTGAGGTTGAAACTTACAACGATGGGCAGGCCGCACTGGATGCGTTCAACAAGCGCCTGCCGGATATGGCGGTTCTCGACATCAAGATGCCTCGCATGGATGGAATGGACCTGTTGCAGCGATTGCGTCAGAAAACGACGATGCCTGTGATTTTCCTGACCTCCAAGGACGACGAAATCGACGAGGTTCTGGGTTTGCGCATGGGTGCGGACGACTACGTGAAAAAACCGTTTTCGCAGCGCCTGCTGGTGGAACGTATCCGCGCGTTGTTGCGTCGGCAGGACGCGGTCGCATCTGACGAAGTGGGCACGACCGAAGAAACCAAGGTGATGGAGCGTGGTGATCTGCGCATGGACCCGCTGCGCCACGCAGTTGCGTGGAAGGGCAAGGACGTGTCCCTCACCGTAACAGAGTTCCTGTTGCTGCAGGCACTTGCGCAGCGCCCCGGATTTGTGAAGTCACGCGATCAGTTGATGGACGTGGCCTATGACGATCAGGTTTATGTCGACGATCGCACCATCGACAGCCACATCAAGCGTTTGCGCAAGAAGATGCGCACCGCGGACGACGATTTTTCCGCGATTGAGACGCTGTATGGCATTGGATATCGTTATAACGAAGAGTAAAGCCGCCAAGAACTGGCACTGGCCGAGGGGACATTCGTGCGAGACATGAGCACCCCACCATCGCATGACGGCGACGTCGTGCTTGGGGAAGACTGGGTTGCGCCCGACACCGCAACCTCGTCCGAGATGCGTGACGATCGCGCGCGGCGCAGCATTGCTTCGCTGCGCGGCTCGCCATTGGCGCGCAAGATTATCACGTTCAACCTGATCGCGCTCAATGTGCTGGTCGCGGGCATCCTGTACCTCAACTCCACCCGTGACAGCCTGGCTGTGCAGCGCATCGCGGCGCTCGTGGCACAGGCCGAACTGGTTGCGGATGTGGTCGAGGCGCAATTGCCGCAAGGTGCGCCTGTCAATCTCGCGACAGGTGATGGCGTTGATGTGGCCGGTACACTCGCCGCGCTGGACCTGCGTCGCGGTCACGAAGTGTTCGTTTTCGACACAACCAACATGCTGATTGCCCAAAATCAGGGTTCACTTGCCCCCCTCCAGCCCGAGCGTGCATCGGGCGAAGACCTCGCCCTGTTGACGGATGGTCTGAGTTGGCTGTGGAATGCCATTTCCGGCCCGTTCTCGTCTGCGCCGAAGGCGCCTCCGCCTATCGAAGAACAATTGAGCCCGCTTGTTGCGCGCTCGCTTGGTGGTGAAACGCAGGTCAGCGAAGCCCTCGATGGTGCGGGCGGCGCCATTTTCAGCGTGGTCACCCCGATCGAACTGGATGGTACGGCCGTCGGAGTCGTCGCCCTGACCAGTGCATCAGGTGAAATCGACGCCATGGTGCGCAGCGAACGCGAACGTGTGCTGCAGATGTTTGTCATAGCGACGCTGGTCTCGATCGGCCTCAGTCTCGTGCTTGCTTCTACCATTGCCAACCCGTTGTCAGACCTCGCCGCAGCGGCAGAGCTTGGGCGGGACAAGAATGCACGAAAGGTCAATCCTGGCCGTATCCGCATCCCCGACCTGACCGCGCGACCAGACGAAATCGGTCGTCTGTCCGGCGCATTGCGCGGCATGATAGCGGCCCTCTACAATCGCATCGACGGCAACGAACAGTTTGCCGCCGACGTCGCCCACGAGATCAAGAATCCGCTCGCCTCCCTGCGTTCGGCGGTGGGTACATTGCGGATGGTCAAACGCGACGATCAACGCGAGAAGTTACTGGATGTCATTGATCACGATGTTCGCAGGCTGGACCGGTTGGTTAGCGACATTTCCAACGCTTCACGTCTGGACAGCGAACTGGTCAAGGAAGAGGAAGAACCCTTTAACCTGCTGCAGATGCTCGGCAATCTCAGTCAGTATCTGGGTGACGATGCGCGCAGCAAGGGGATTGAATTCATTTCGGACCTGCCTGCCGGCCCGATAGAAGTGCAGGGGTTGGAAGCCCGCCTTGCGCAGGTTTTTGTCAACCTCATCACCAACGCGATTTCCTTTTGCGAGGATGGCGATGCCATTCGCATCTGGGCCCGCAAGCGTGAAAACCGTGTTCTGGTCGTGGTCGAGGACACCGGCCCGGGCATCCCCGATCAGGCGCTGACAAAGATATTCAAACGGTTCTATTCGCAGCGCCCCGACGAACACTTTGGCAACAATTCCGGCCTCGGCCTTGCCATTTCAAAGCAGATAGTCGAGGCGCATGGCGGCGTGATCTGGGCAGAAAACATCCGCCCGACCGATGCCGACATCACGTCCGAACCGCTCGGTGCGCGCTTTGTCGTGGGTTTGCCGGTCTGATCGGCGATGGCCGATCGCATTTGCCTGCACGCGACCTGCGTCGCCTTTGAGGGCAAGGGCGTTCTGCTCGTCGGAAAGTCGGGCAGTGGAAAATCCTCGCTGGCTCTGCAGTTGATGGCGATTGGATGTAACTTGGTGTCGGACGATCAGACCGAACTGACCCGCCGTGATGACGTGGTTTGGGCAAGTGCCCCGACCGCGATAAGAGGCATGATCGAGGCGCGCGGCGTTGGGCTGTTGAACGCGGATGTCACAGATGCGGCTGTGACGCTTTTCGTCGATTTCGACCAGAAAGAGGGTGAGCGCCTGCCACGCAATCACGAAAAGACGATCCTGGGATTGACCCGGCCATGTCTGCACTATGTCGATGCAAGAGCGTTTCCAGCTGCCATTTTGCAATACCTGAAACGCGGGAGACGAGAACCGCAATGACCACGCCGACCCCAGATGCGCGCCGGTTTGTCCTTGTAACCGGCCCGGCCGGTGCGGGGCGGTCCAGCGCCATCCGCGTGCTTGAGGATCTGGGGTATGAAGCCATTGACAACATGCCATTGCGCCTGATCCCGGCGCTGCTGGAAAATCCGTACCCGGACAAGCCAGTGGCGCTGGGGATCGACCCGCGCAATCGCGACTTTTCGGTAACGTCGGTGATGGATACCCTTGGCCGGATTTCCGCAGTACCCGGACTTGTGCCGGAATTGCTCTATCTTGATTGTCGTACGGATGTTCTGCTGAACCGCTTTTCCGAAACGCGCCGCCGCCATCCGCTGGCAAAAGAAGACCGGGTCGAGGCAGGTATTCAACGCGAGCTTGAATTGCTCGCGCCGCTCAGATCCTGCGCCGACATTCTGATCGACACGTCTGCTTTGAACGTGCATCAGCTGCGCGCCGAAGTGGAACACTGGTTTTCGAAAGGCGATCACAGCCAGCTCGCCGTTTCCGTCCAGAGTTTCAGCTACAAACGCGGATTGCCGCGCTCTGTGGATATGGTTTTTGACTGCCGGTTCCTGAAGAACCCGTTCTGGGAGCCCACACTGCGCGGTAAGACCGGACAGGATCGCGCGGTGCGCGAATACATACGGACCGACCCGCGCGGGGTCGAATTTGAATCAAAACTGTCGGATTTGATGTTCTGGCTGTTGCCGGCCTATCTGGCCGAAGGAAAGTCACACCTGTCGGTTGCGCTGGGCTGTACCGGCGGGCAACATCGTTCGGTTGCGATGGCGGAAACCTTGGGCGCAGCCCTTGCAGAGGCGGGCTGGCAGGTGTCTATTCGCCATCGTGAACTGGATCGCCACACATAAAATGAGGCTTGTAGCGTGATCGGTATCGTGATCGTGGCCCACGGCGGCCTCGCTGGTGAATATCTGCGTGCGATCGAACATGTGGTTGGCCGCCAGCCTGGTATGCGTGCCATCGCGATCGAACCCGATCACAACCGCGCCGACAAGGAACTGGAAATCTGCGAGGCCGCGGACACGGTTGATACAGGGGGTGGCGTTGTTATCGTGACTGACCTGTTCGGTGGTTCGCCGTCCAACCTCAGCCTGCTGGCGTGCCGCCCGCAAAACCGCCGGATCCTCTACGGCGCGAACTTGCCCATGCTGATCAAACTCGCCAAAAGCCGCCAACTGGATGTCGCGGACGCCGTGCGTTTGGCGCTGGATGCTGGCAAGAAGTACATCGACAGTCAAAACATAAGTGCAGACACATAATCAATGACCCAAGCCAAACTGGAAATCGTGAATATCAAAGGTTTGCACGCGCGCGCCTCTGCAAAACTGGTCGAAGTGGTGGAGGCATTTGACGCAAACGCAACCGTCGGCAAAGATGGTATGTCTGCATCAGGCGACAGTATTATGGGCCTTTTGATGTTGGCAGCGCCGATGGGAAGTTTTATTGACGTTGAAACCTCCGGTCCGGATGCAGACGCATTGGCGGAGGCGCTTGCCGCCCTTGTGGCGGACAAGTTCGGGGAGGAAGCTTGATCCGGTCCAGTCCGGGCTGGCAGGTCAAATGAGGTGGCAAACCCTTGGTCGAAAGCACGCAAAGCATAGGAAAATCTGCAGAGCCGGAAACGGTCAGTTTTGCCAAGTATGACAGACGCAGCTTGTCCTATGCGTCCACGTTTGAAGACCCGTGGAAGGCCAGCTTTATCCGAGTGATGGAAGCCTTCACCGGCAAGCTGACCATTTTGCGGCTCATTCGCAAGTTCGAACGGCAGGGTGCGCCCACCGGTCAGGGGTTCTGGCGTGCCGCTCTGGATGTGATGGGCATCCAGTTGACGACCCCCCAGGAGCAGCTTGATCGCATCCCGAAACAGGGGCCCGTGATCGTGGTCGCCAACCACCCGCACGGGATGGTCGACGGCATGATCTTTGCCGACCTGATCGGACGGGTGCGCCCCGACTACCGTATTCTCACGCGTTCATTGCTGACGGCCATTGATGAGGTCGCCGGCAGCTACATGATCCCGGTGCCCTTTCCGCACGACAAAGATGCGCAGCGAAAAGGTGTCGAGATGCGCGCAAAGGCCATGACGCATCTGAAAGAGGGCGGCGTTGTTGCCCTGTTCCCGTCCGGCGGTGTCGCTGCATCAGAGACGTGGTGGGGCGAAGCAGTCGAGGGCGAATGGGCGGTGTTCACGGCCCAGTTGATACGCCGGTCGGGTGCAACCGTGGTTCCAATGAAATTCCTTGGCCAGAACAGCCGCGCCTACCAGATCGCCAACCAGGTGTCGCCGATGTTGCGGCAGGGGTTGTTGCTGCATGAAATCGTGCATTCGTGCAACAAACCGCAAGGGCCGATCGTCGGCCATGCCCTGCCAAAAGAGGACGTGGACAAGTGGAAAGACGATCCGCGCGGGTTCATGGCCTGGTTGCGTGCGCACACGCTGGCGCTGTCGGACTGAGCGCCTCTCGGGTACACGGCGATATGCGTGCGCGATTACCGGGTCGGTACCGGCGTTTCCCCGCGATAATCATAAAAACCGCGCTCAGATTTGCGGCCCAGCCATCCGGCCTCCACATATTTCGTCAGCAACGGGCAGGGGCGGTATTTGGTATCCGCCAACCCGTCATGCAGCACGTTCATGATCGCAAGGCAGGTGTCCAGCCCGATGAAATCGGCCAGCTCCAGCGGACCCATGGGGTGGTTCGCGCCCAGTTTCAAAGATGAATCAATGGAGGAAACCGACCCGACCCCTTCGTAAAGCGTATAGACGGCCTCGTTAATCATCGGCATCAGGATGCGGTTCACGATAAACGCAGGGAAATCCTCGGCGGTGGCCGCCGTCTTGCCCAGCTTGTCCACAACCGCCTTGCACGCCTCGAAGGTTTCGCGGTCGGTGGCAATGCCACGAATCAACTCGACCAGCTGCATCACCGGCACGGGGTTCATGAAATGAAAACCCATGAACTTTTCGGGCCGGTCGGTCCGGCTGGCAAGCCGCGTGATGGAAATGGACGAGGTGTTCGAGGTCAGGATCGTGTTGGGTTTCAGATGCGGCAGCAGATCCTCAAATATGGCCTGCTTCACCGTCTCCCGTTCGGTCGCCGCCTCGATCACCAGATCGCTCTGACCCAGATCGGGCAGCGCCTCCGTCGTCTTGATTCGCGCCATTGCCGCGGCCTTTTCGTCGGCAGAAATCTTGTCTCGGCTGACCTGGCGTTCAAGATTGCGGTCGATTGTCGCGATGGCTGACTTGAGTGTTTCGTCAGAAATGTCATTCAGCAGCACGTCGTAGCCGGCCAGCGACATCACATGCGCAATGCCATTGCCCATTTGACCTGCGCCCACGATTCCAACGGTTTTTATGTCCATGATCGCCCCTCTGCTCGACGCTGCACCATAGGGGCAGCCAGTGGGCAGGGGCAAGGGGAGCTGTCGGTGCCGGGCGAAGGTTGCAGTGCCCCAAAAACGTCATGTTCCGTTAGGGAATTGGCAAGCCGGGTGTGCCAGTGTGAGCATGGGAAAAATGTGAGAGTGGGTTTCATGAGTTACGAAGCGTTGAGTCCTGGGGGACTCGATTACCTGCCGTGCAGGTATGGCAATTCAAGGGTATTGTTCAGAGGGCCGCGCCGGTCGCTGAACGATCCTTTCATCGCGTTCTTTGGCGGTACGACGACCTATGGAAAGTTTATCCAGACGCCGTATTCGGACGTTCTGGAAACGGATCTGAGGGTGACCTGTGTCAACTTTGGCAGCCTGAACGGGGGTGTGGATGTGTTCGCCACCGACCCGTTCCTGCGGGAAGTGACGACCAAAGCCAGCGCGACGGTGATCCAGATCACCAGTCCGCGTAACTTGTCCAACCGGTTTTACCGGGTGCATCCAAGGCGCAATGACCGCTTTGTCGATGCGTCATCGCTGCTGCGCGCGATCTATCGCGAAGTGGACTTTGCGGAGTTCAATTTTACCAACCACATGTTGCAACGTCTGCGCACGGTGTCACCTGACCGCTTCGAGACGGTGGTAGAAGAGTTGCGCGCGGCGTGGGTCGCACGGATGCGGCTTGTGCTCAGTCAGATACCGGGCAAGTCGGTCCTTTTGTGGGCGAGCGATCAGTCACCGGAAGAAACAGAAATGGACCTTGAGTCAGAACCCGCCTTTGTCAGTCGAACGATGTTGGATGAAGTGACATCGCTGGCAACGCATTATGTCGAAGTCATCGCGTCCGATGAGGCAAAGGCGGCGGGAACCGACGGAATGGTCTTGTCCGAACTGGACGTGCCAGCGGCGCGAAAGATGCTTGGACCGATGGTACACGCCGAAATCGCATCCGCGCTCACTCCGGTCCTGAAAGCGATGGTATGAAAAAAAGGTCCGCCGCAGGATTGCGACGGACCTTTCCCATGTCGTGTTGCGTGGCTTACAGCTTTTCGATCAACTCGGGCACGGCGTTGAACAGGTCTGCCACAAGTCCGTAATCGGCCACCTGGAAAATGGGGGCTTCCTCGTCCTTGTTGATTGCCACAATCACCTTGCTGTCTTTCATGCCCGCAAGGTGCTGAATCGCACCCGAAATGCCGACCGCCACATAAAGATCGGGGGCCACAACCTTGCCGGTCTGTCCGACTTGCCAATCGTTCGGGGCATAGCCCGAATCGACCGCAGCGCGCGATGCGCCGACAGCCGCGCCCAGCTTGTCCGCCAGTTTTTCGATCAGGGCAAAGTCTTCTTCGGAGCCGACGCCGCGGCCGCCTGACACAACAACTCCGGCCGAGGTCAATTCGGGGCGGTCGCTGGCCGCCACCTTGTCTTCGACCCAGGACGACAGCGCAGGGTCGCCAGCCGCGCCAATGTTTTCGACAGAAGCGGACCCGCCGGTTTCAGCCGCGTCAAATGTCGACGTGCGGAACGTGATGACCTTTTTGCCATCCTCCGATTGTACGGTCTGGATCGCATTGCCCGCATAGATGGGGCGCTCGAACGTGTTGGCGTCAATCACGGCCGTTGCATCCGAAATCACCATCGCGTCCAGCAAGGCGGCAACGCGGGGCATCACGTTCTTGGCGTCGGTGGTCGCGGGGGCCACGATGTGATCGTAATCCCCTGCCAGCGATACGATCAGGTCGGCGACGGGTTCTGCCAGTCGCTTGCCATAAAGGGCGTCTTCGGCGCACAGCACCTTGGACACACCGGCGATTGTCGCGGCTTCGCCAGCCGCTGAGGCACAGGTTGCGCCCGCCGCCAGAACGACGATATCACCCAATGTGGCACATGCGGTCACCGCCTTGGCCGTTGCGTCCATCGCCAGTTCGCCGTCATTGATTTCTGCAAGTAGAAGAACTGCCATTACACTGCTCCTGCTTCTTTGAGTTTGGCCACCAGCTCGTCCACTGACGCGACCTTGATCCCTGCGGCGCGTGCCTCAGGCTCGGTCGTTTTCAAGATTGTGAGGCGTGGCGCCGCATCAACGCCATAGTCGGCAGCCGTCTTTTCTTCCAACGGCTTCTTCTTTGCTTTCATGATGTTGGGCAGCGACGCATAGCGCGGCTCGTTCAGGCGCAAGTCTACGGTGATGACCGTCGGCATCTTGACCTCGATGGTTTGCAAACCGCCGTCGACTTCGCGCGTTACCCTTGCCGTGTCGCCCGAAATCTCGACTTCGGAGGCAAAGGTGGCCTGACTCCAGCCCATCAGCGCGCTCAGCATCTGACCGGTTGCGTTCATGTCGTTGTCGATTGCTTGTTTGCCGCACAGCACGAGGCCGGGCTGTTCTTCGTCGATGACACCCTTGAGGATCTTGGCGACGGTCAGAGGTTCGATATCCGTGTGCACATCATCCGCCGCAATCACCAGGATCGCACGGTCCGCACCCATGGCGAGCGCTGTACGCAGGGTTTCCTGCGCCTGCTTGACACCGACAGAGACGGCGATGATTTCCTCGGCCTGACCCGCTTCTTTCAGGCGGATCGCCTGTTCGACGGCGATTTCGTCGAACGGGTTCATCGACATTTTCACATTGGCGAGATCCACACCCGATCCGTCCGCCTTCACGCGCACTTTCACGTTGTAGTCGATCACGCGTTTGACGGGCACAAGCACCTTCATGAGCGTTCCTCTCTTCATATTAAGACTCGTCTTTCACAGACCGAGTTGGTTCGTCTCGGTCGGTTTACCTAAAGCGTCGTAACGGAAACAGGTCAAAATCGTCGCGTCAGGGCAAATAGACGCCGCGTTTCGTCCGCTCGGCGCGCGAATAGGAAACATGTCAGGTGTTGCAAAGGCCAGAAGGTATGCAAACGGTGACCGGTTTGCGCGGTTTTTTCTTTCGGGCCAGGTAATCCGATGCGTTGGCGCAGTGGTATCGCGACACATCGGGCATTGATCTGGTGCCGACTGCGGCCGACCAGAAACCGTGGATGGCCGAAGGCAGAGCGACGGTGTTCGCCCCCTTAGCGGCCGACATCACCAGTTTCCGCGCGGACAAGGCGTTCATGCTGAATTTTCGGGTGCGTGATCTGGCGGCGAAGAGTGCGCAACTTTGTTGCCCCGGGGCTGCGCCCTTCCGGGTGCCAAACCCTCCCCCGGAGGCTTTGCCGCTAGTCGCGGTTCGCGCCCGGAACCCACAACACGTCATCCCGACCGCCGTTGTTGGCGATGCGCGCGGCGACAAAGAACCAGTCGCTGAGGCGGTTGAGGTATTTCACCGCCGCCGGGTTCACCGCCTCCATCGTTGCCAACTCGACGCTCAACCGTTCAGCGCGTCGTGCAACGGTGCGGCACACATGCAGATGGGCCGAAAGCGCGGAACCGCCGGGCAGAATAAAGCTGCGCAAAGGCTCGAGCGCATCATTCATCGCGTCGATTTCTCTTTCCAGCCGCGTGACTTGCGTATCCACCATCCGCAGCGGTGGATATTCTGCTTCGGCGTCCTTTTCCATGTGGGGACGGCACAGATCGGCCCCCAGATCGAACAGGTCATTCTGGATGCGGCTCAATGCGTCATCCACGTCGCCCGCAGCTTCCAGCCGGGCCACGCCGACAAAGCAGTTCAGCTCGTCAGAGGTGCCATAGGCGGTGACCCGCATCGCGTGTTTGGCCACACGCGCGCCGTTGCCCAGCGCGGTTTCACCAGCGTCCCCGGTCTTGGTATAGATTTTGTTGAGAACGACCATGGATCACTCACCTCCGGATTGACGAAAATACACATATGCAACGATCAGCAGCACCGCGACAAACTGCGCGGCAATGCGATACTGCATCAGCTTGTTCGAATTCTTCTGTGCCCAGCCGGACCCTTTGGCAAACCCGCCAAGCCCCAGCACTAGCACGACAACGACCGCGCCGCAGGCCAAAATGATCAGAATTAGAAAGGGGTCTTGAAACATGTCCCATCCGTCCTCTTTTTGTTCCGTTACGCGTCCACTTAGCGGGCTGCCTTGAAAAAGCGAAGACGCAGCGCCGTCAAATGCGCGACAAGACCCAGTCAAGCGCGCGTGTGGGCAAGATCCGGCGCAGGATCGCCATCGCATATGTGGGCGTGGTGACAAGATAGCGCGGGCGCGGGCGTGGGGATTCGATCGCATGGCGCAGCTTTTTCACGACGGCCTCGGGCGGCAGTTCAAACCTGTCCGGCCCGTGATCCTCGTACAGGCGTTTGCGCAGTGCCTTGCGATAAAACTCCGCGCGCGGCGACGCCTCCCAATCAATCCAGCGTTCAAAATGTGGAATGGAGTTTGCACGGATTTTGCTGGTCACCGGGCCCGGCTCGATCAGGATGACATGGATCGGCGTGTCGCGCATTTCGATCCGCAGCGTGTCCGTCAGACCCTCAAGCGCGAACTTGGTGCTGTTGTAAGCCCCGCGCCAGCGCAGCGCCACAAAACCAAGGACGGACGAACACTGCACGATCCGCCCGTGTCCTTGCGCGCGCATCACCGGGATCACGGCGCGTGTCAGCTCATGCCAGCCAAAAAAATTGGCCTCGAAAATCGCACGCAACGCATCTGTCGGCAGATCTTCGACCGCACCCGGGGTTCCGAATGCACCATTGTTGAACAGCGCATCGAGCGTTCCGCCCGTCGCTTCCAGCACGTCGGTAACACCCGAGGCGATGCTTTCGGAGTTGGAATAGTCGATACGGGGGCTGTCGAATCCTTCGACGCGCAGGCGCTCGCAGTCGGCTTGCCTGCGGCAGGAGGCGAACACCCGCCAACCGGCATCGCGCAAGCCAATGGCCGACGCATAGCCTATGCCCGAGGAACAGCCAGTGATGAGAATGGATTTCTGGGTCATGCGCGCTTTCGCCGGAATCGGCCCATACACATAGGCCCGACTGGCAAGGGGTTACAACGCCCCTTTCCCCGGTCAGCTGTCGCCGAGTAGGAATTCCGCCATCCAACCCACCGGTCCGCCACCAACGGGGCGCAGTTGCACCCAGCCATCACCGGGGTTCTGCAGAATTTCGACCTTGTCACCGCGCACCAGGCGATTGACCACCCCGAAACCGGTGCCCGGACCGCCGCGCACGTTCACGCTGCTGCCTGTGACAGAGCGCACGTCAAATTCACCCGACACCACCGGTGCGACCTGCTCGGCTGTGGCCTGGCTGCCGAAATCCACGGGGGTGATGACGGCGCGATCCACGATCAGGCTGGGCAGGATAATGACGGGGTCTTCTTCACTGATACCAACCGGCTCTTCGGTTTTTGGTGTTTGCCTGGCCCTTTGGGTGCGCAGGTTCGTCGGACGCAGCACGTCATTCACCGATGTCAGGCTGAGAGACACACGCGTCACATCCTCTGCTGCAATCTGTGCAGCCGCCGCGATGCGCCGCTCTTCCAGTTGTTTCGTTTCCACGGCAGTGGGCGCTTCGACGCGCGACTGGCGCAGCTGCTCGGCATTGAATTCGGACCCGCCGCTCATCTCGTAAAAAACGAAGGCAAGAAAAGCAAAACTGACAAATATGAAGCGCAGCATAACGTGCGATCCCCCTGAACAAAGTAACACATGCCACCCCAGCAGCCTACCGGTAGCACCGATATTGCTTAACAGGTGGGGCGATTCCCATCACTGGGTAAAACCCAAAGAATTTCCCCTTCGCGGGATTTGTTGTGTCAGGGCAACTTTACCGAGGGTGAAGAGGCCCTGAATTTTGCTAAAACGTCGGGTGACTGCTTGTCGGACTATCTGGCGCCCGCTACACAGCATTTATGTCAGATCAGGCCCACAGCCCCAACATGGACCTATCCGAACCGTTGCGCCGCGCGCTGGGCGAGCGGTATCTGACCTATGCGTTGTCCACGATCATGCACCGCGCCCTGCCGGATGCACGCGATGGGTTGAAACCCGTGCACCGCCGAATCCTGTACGCAATGCGGGAGTTGCGCCTGTCCTCGACAGGGGGGTTTCGCAAATCGGCCAAGATTTCGGGCGATGTGATGGGCAACTATCACCCGCACGGAGATGCGGCCATTTACGATGCGATGGCGCGTCTGGCGCAGGATTTCAATGTCCGCTATCCGCTGGTCGACGGGCAGGGGAACTTTGGCAATATAGACGGCGATAACCCCGCCGCGAGCCGCTATACAGAAGCGCGCATGACGGCTGTCGCCGAGGCGTTGCTGGACGGGTTGACCGAGAACGCCGTCGATTTCCGCGACAACTATGATGGCACGCTGAGCGAACCTGTCGTGTTGCCTGCACAGTTTCCCAATCTGCTTGCCAACGGGTCCAGCGGAATCGCCGTCGGGATGGCGACAAATATTCCGCCGCACAATATCGCTGAACTGTGCGACGCGTGCCTGCACCTGATCAAGACGCCGGATGCGCGCGATGATACGCTTTTGAACTATGTGCCCGGCCCCGATTTCCCCACCGGCGGGATTATCGTTGAACCGGCGGATCAGATCGCGCTGGCCTATCGCACCGGCAAGGGCGGTTTCAGGTTGCGCTGTCGCTACGAGGTCGAGGATCTGGGCCGTGGTCAGTGGCAGATAGTCGTCACCGAGATCCCCTATCAGGTCCAGAAATCCAAGCTGATCGAAAAGCTGGCGGAACTGATCCAGACCAAGAAAATTCCGATCCTCGGTGATGTGCGCGACGAGTCCGCTGACGATATCCGCCTGATCCTCGAACCCCGTTCCAAGAACGTGGACCCCGATGTTCTGATGGGCATGCTTTATCGCAACTCGGACCTTGAGGTGCGGTTCTCGCTGAACCTGAACGTGCTGATCGACGGCGTCACGCCCAGGGTCTGTTCGATGAAAGAGGTGCTGCGCGCCTTTCTCGATTTCCGCCGCGAGGTGCTGATCCGGCGCAGCCGCCACCGGATGGAAAAGATTGATCACCGCCTGGAAGTGCTTGAGGGACTGATCGTCGCGTTCCTGAATCTGGATCGGGTTATCGACATCATTCGTTACGACGACGATCCCAAGGCGGCGCTGATGCGCGAGGATTGGTCACTGGATCACCCCCGCGCGATGAACGAAGCGGAATATGTTGGTCCCGCACCCGGCGAAGGTGAGTTGAGCGACGTGCAGGCCGAGGCGATCCTGAACATGCGCCTGCGTTCTTTGCGCCGTCTCGAAGAGGTCGAATTGCTGCGCGAACAGTCCGCATTGATGGAAGAACGCGCGGGCCTCGAAGACCTTCTGGAAAGTGTAGACCTGCAATGGGAGGCCATAGGCACGCAGCTGAAAGCCACCAGAAAACAGTTTGGCAAAGACTGGGATGGTGGCGCGCGCCGGACCACATTCGCCAAGGCCGGAACGGTCGAGGATGTCCCGCTTGAGGCGATGATCGACCGGGAACCGATCACGGTGGTGTGCAGCCAGATGGGCTGGATCCGCGCCATGACCGGCCATATCGACCTGACCCGCGAACTGAAGTTCAAGGACGGTGATGGCGCGCGTTTTATCTTTCATGCGGAAACGACGGACCGGCTTGTCGTGGTGGGCAGTAACGGGCGGTTCTACACACTGTCGGCGGCCAACCTGCCGGGTGGACGGGGTATGGGCGAACCGCTGCGCCTGATGGTCGATCTGCCGAACGAAGCACAAATCCACACGATCATGATCCATGTTCCGGGGCGCAAGCTGTTGATTGCGTCTTCTGCCGGGGATGGATTCATCGTCCCCGAGGATGAGGTGATCGCACAGACCCGCAGTGGCAAACAGGTGCTGAACGTGCGCGGTGACAACGCGGTTGCGGTCTGCAAACCGATCAACGGTGACAGCGTCGCCGTGGTCGGGGAAAACCGCAAGGTGCTGGTGTTCGGCCTTGACGAGCTTCCTGAAATGGCGCGCGGCAAGGGCGTTCGTCTGCAAAAGTACAAGGATGGCGGGCTGAGCGATGCCACCACCTTTATGCGTGCCGACGGGCTTAGCTGGAACGATCCCGCCGGACGGACACGCACCGAAACCGAACTGACGGAATGGAAGGGCAAGCGGGCAAGCACCGGACGTATGGCGCCACGTGGATTTCCCCGCGACAACAAGTTCAACTGAGAGTACCACTTTGGTCACACGCGTTCTGGACCGTCAAAACCCCGAGGCAAGTAACGAGGCACAGTATCATGACTTCCCAAATCCAAGGCCGCTACTTTGGTGCGCGCGGACCGTTGTTCCGTCTCTACATCCTGACATCCCTTCTGACGCTCCTGTCGCTTGGAATCTACCGGTTCTGGGCCAAGACACGGATCCGCAAGTATATCTGGTCGGCGACAACCGGGGACGAGGACAGTTTTGAATATACCGGCACGGGGCTTGAGAAATTCCTCGGGTTTCTTGTCGCCATCGTGATCCTTGCGATCTATCTGGGCATCGTCCAGATGGCGTTGTTCTACTTTGGTCTGAACCTTTTTGTGGACCCACAGAACCAGGGGCAGGAACTGGCTCAGATCGGGGCGATCTATCTGACTTTGCTGGCGGTACTGCCGCTGATGCTGTTCGCGCGGTACCGTGCGCGGCGCTACAAGATGGCCCGCTCGCGCTGGCGCGGTATCCGGTTCGGGATGGAGAACGGCGCGTGGGGCTATGCCGGCCGCGCGTTGGGATATTACGTGCTGAATGCGATGACCCTGGGATTGCTGAACCCGCTGGCGACCTTCAGGCTGGAAAAGTACATGGCCGACCGCACCTGGTATGGCGGTGCACGGTTTGAGCAGTCCGGGCGTTGGCAGGACCTTTATGCCGGGATGAAACATGTGTTCATCGGCCTTGCGATTGTCATCGCGGGCGGCATACTGCTGGCGATATTTGCGGCCACGATGGGTGTTTTTGGCGCGGCCATCGGGGGTATTTTTATCTTTGTCGGATACATCTGGTTGCTGATCGGGCTGGTCCACTACCGCGTGTATGCCTTCAATTATCTCACCCGGCACAAGATTCTGGATGGCGAAGTGTCGTTCGACGCGAATTTGGCAACAGGCCAGATCGTGCGGATCGTTGTTGTCGGAACGATTGTGATTTCGGTGTTGATGGCAGTGGTGTTCGGGGTGATCGGCGGCGTTTTCGCCACGATGGCATCGGCCGTGATGGCCGGGAACATCGCCTTGGTGATTCTCATCGGTGTGTTGTATCTCGGCGCATTCCTGATCGCGGGCGCGCTAAGCCTCGTGATGATCACACAGCCGATCATCGAACATGCGGTCAATCACGTGACCGTGCACAACGCCGACCACCTGAACACCATTCAGCAACGTGCCGCCGATGCAGGTGCGGATGCCGAAGGCTTTGCCGACGCGCTGGATGTGGGCGGTGCCATCTGATGCAGGCCACGGGGCGTTTTTTCGATGGCGAAAACGGCCAGCGGCTGGACGTTGATCTGTCTGTCGACACAGCCGCCGATACACTCAGGCTGGCCCATCCGGATCTGCCCATGGGATCGCAATACTGGCCGTTGGATGCGATCCGGGCGCTGGCTGATCACGCGCGCACCGATCAACTGGTGCTGACGCTGCGCGCCGACGCCTCGCTTGACAGTGCGTTGATCAGAACGGCGCGCCTGACGGTGGATGATGCGAACATGATCAGCATCCTGACCCGTCTGTGCCCGGACCTGAACCGCCGCGACAAGGTGCGCGGAACGGGCCGCAGGGTTGTCACCCGCATCGGTCTGGCAGCTGCCGCGCTGGGCCTCATGATCTTTGTCATTCTTCCGGCCATGGCCAATACGCTGGCCACGCTGATCCCGATCGAGCGTGAGGTCGCCTATGGCAAGACTGTTGTCAAACAGATGGAGCGGTTTCTGGGCGGCAAGGCCGCCGGCGGACTGGCTTGCACCAACCCACAAGGGCGTGCGGCGCTGGACAAGATGATGGGACGTCTGACCGAGGCAGGCGATCTGAACTATGACCTCAATATCGGGGTTTTCGATCACAAGATGGTCAATGCATTTGCAGCACCCGGCGGCCAGATCGTGATCATGCGGGGCCTGATTGACCGCGCCGACGGCCCCGATCAGGTGGCCGCCGTGCTGGCCCATGAAATCGGCCATGTCGAGGCCCGCGACACCACGCGGAATGCCTTGCGCGCGGCAGGGTCGGCGGGCCTTTTGGCCCTTGTCCTTGGTGATTTTGCCGGTGGATCTGCGGTGGTTGTGGCGGCCGAATACACGCTCAACGCCTCCTACACCCGCGAGGCCGAGGCCGCGGCCGATGTTTTCGCGCTCAACATGCTGGAGGCGTCCGGCACCAGCGCAAAGGCGCTTGCCACCTTCTTTGACAGTCTCAAAGGCATCCAGCGGACGATGCCCGACTTGCCCGTCTACCTGTCAAGCCATCCCGAAACCACCGACCGGGCGGCTGCCGCGCGCGCCTTTGCCGAAACGCAGGACGACACCCGTCCCATACTCAACGATGCCGACTGGGCGGCCCTCAGGGGGATTTGCAAGGGCGACAAACCGGCGCGCGACGGCTAGCCCGGCCTGCGCTTTGGCCTGTGCGGGGGCAGTCATGTGGGGCAGGGCATCCGGGTCCGTGATCAACGGGCCAGCGCTTGCCCGTCTTGCCCGGAACGATGGGGCTGGACGGGGCATCTGACATCCGGGGCCGCCTTGCCACGTGATAACTTTTGTGGTGGCTCCCGGAGCGGGCAATTGCGTCCACTCCCCAGCTACGCTATCGCAGTTCAACGGGTGCATTCGGGAGAAAGCAGCAATGATGCGGGCAAGTCTGGCCTTTTTGATGATGGTGGTGCTGGGGGCGTGCAGCCCCAGTGCGGATCTGGATGAAGTGCCGGTGCCGCTGGGTGATTTCCGCCTTGAACACAACATCGTCGTCGCTTCCAAGGCGCAGCGCGGCCCGCTGAGCCGTCCGGCAAGCGAAGAGCAACTGCAAACCGCGGTGCGCAGCGCGCTGGCCGAACGCTTTGGTCGCTATCAGGGCAACAGTCGCTACCATTTCGGGGTGTCTGTCGAAGGCTATGTGCTGGCCCAGCCCGGCATTCCGCTGGTGCTGGCCCCCAAATCCGCGCTGATCCTGAACGTCACTGTCTATGATGACGCTGCCGGGGGGAAACTGAATGAAGAGCCCGAGCAGATTACCGTGCTGGAGACATTCGGGACTGCCCCCATCATCGGGACAGGATACACCATGACCGCCGAAGAACAGCTGGCGGAACTGAGCCGGAATGCGGCCAAGGCTGTCGAACGCTACCTCGTGCGCCAACAGCAGGCCGAAGGCTGGTTTGCTCCGAAGCCAGAGGCCGACCCAACCGAGGCAACCGACCCAATTGAGGCAGGAGAGCCTGCAACACACTGATCTGATCCAAAAGGACGCTAAGATGATTGTTGCCTCAATTCCCCCCCGCCGTTCTTTTATTTCCACAGCTTTCCCAAGGCGATGTCGCCTCGCCCTGGCTGCTTTGACGGTTGTCGGCCTTGCCGCTTGTGAAGTGCCCTCGATCCGAACGGCAGGGGATGTTTCGGCGCTGAACGTGCAGGCCGTCAATGTGGATACTGCGGGGCTGTCGTCAGCGATTGAAGGGCGGGTATCAACGGTCACCAGAGAACAGCTAGATAACGATCTGACGGCGGCGCTTTCTGCGGCGCTGTCGGCGCAAAGCGATCCCGACGGGCGCCTTGTTACGGTCGATGTGACCATGGAGCAGGTACGCCTCGCGCCGCCGATTGAACGGGTGGCCGCTGGCACAAGTACGGCAACCGGTGTGATCAAGGTGACCGAAATCGGAACGGGCACGGTTGTGGTTCCACCCACCCGCCTCACCGGCAATTCCGAGAATTTCCGTGGTGCATGGGTCCTTGGCCTTGCGACAACTCGCACGGTGAATGTCGACTATGGTGGCACCGTCAATGGGTTTGCCAACAGCGTGCGGATCGCCTTGTTCGGTGACATGCAATAGCGCGACGGCGGTGCGTGCGCGGTTTGGGTCGCGATGATACATTCTGTGGGGCGCTGCGCGCTTGATTTTCCTGTGTCAGCGCAATACATGCGCCGCGATAGAATATCGGGTGATGTTTCCCGAGCAGACCACAGAAGGGCGTCTTGAGAGATGGCAAAGGCAAAGTTTGAACGTACAAAACCGCACGTTAACATCGGCACGATTGGTCACGTTGACCACGGCAAGACGACGCTGACGGCTGCGATCACGAAGTATTTCGGCGACTTCCAGGCATATG